>Ga0179596_10000155_pt1 | contig 48285 bp, 38 predicted proteins | sample CZODoug1_1_08_16_FD_155494 | JGI IMG/M metagenome (GOLD analysis project Ga0179596, IMG submission 155494) | Vadose zone soil fungal communities from Angelo Coast Range Reserve, California, USA - CZODoug1_1_08_16fungal (Illumina Assembly) | ecosystem: Environmental > Terrestrial > Soil > Vadose... | reverse complement strand
TACGAGCGGGAAAGAGAGCTGCGGGAGCGGCTGGAAGACGAGGATGTCGAGACCGATATCGGCGATCGTCCGATCGGCGAGATCATCGCCCGGATCTGCTGGGATCTGGGGCTCGATCCGAATTGGCGCCGCTGGGCGGAAGATCATTGGGCGGTGCAGGAAGCCCGGACCAAGGCGCCGGGGTCGCCTTATGCCGAGTGGGGCGATGAGGAGGACGAGGAAGACGAGACCGATGAAGAAACTCTCGAAGATCCGCCGGACGGGGACGAAGCGGAGGATATTCGGCCGGTAGAAGCTCAGGCGGCGGCGGAAGAACCGGCCGCAGCGCCGGTTCCGGAAGATCCGTTCTCGACCCCCGACTACGCGGCGCACCGGGCCGATGCCGTGGAGTATCTGCGCTCCGTCTTCTCGGGCGATCGGTTCGCCGGGCTGAGACCGCGCGGCACCGCCACGGGCAGCGATCCGCCGTGAGGGCGGCGTCATCGCTGATTAGAGGATCATTGTGACTCGTCGGACTGTCTGATCGCGACCCACTCTGCTCCTCTCCGCCCCTGGGGGCGGAGAGGTTGGGTGAGGTGGGGGACGGCACCGGCCTCGACACGGGAACATCGATGGCACCGCACGGCTATTCGGTCATTCGGCTTTTGAAAACAGCAAGATCATCGGCGGTGCGCGGTGGGCGGTCGTCCTTGTGCCGGAAACACCCCACCTCACCCAACCTCTCCGCCCCGCCGGCGGAGAGGGGCAGGTCGGTGATTGCACGGCGGGTCTCCATGCCCGCCTTCTTGGTCGCCGTTCCGGCGAGGCGGGCGCGGAGGCCCGCCCTACTGAGCTAAGGGCGCGTTCCAATCCGTCCGTGCCTGGTGCTATCCTCGCCGGCCCGCGCACGGGAGTTTTCGCGCGATCAGCTTTTCAGGCCCGCCGCGAGCGGCGCCACGGTCGCGATCCCGCCCTCCTCGCAGCAGCCGAGTTGCCGGACCTTCGCCGCCAGGGCGTGCAGCCGGCGATCCGACAGGTTCAGCGCGTCGAGCGCCTCGATCGTGCGGAACAGGTAATCGGCGCAGCGGCCGAGGCGGCCGCTCGCCGAGGCCAGCACGCGGGCCACGGTGTCGTCGTCCAGCCGGCCGGCATAGCGTGGATGGCGGTGGTTCATGGTGAAGGCGACCGCCGTGACGGGGCCTTCGGCGGTTTCGACGCGGACCCAGCGGGGCGCATAGGCGTCGCTCAGCATCTCGCGGCGCCAGACGACCTCCAACTCGGTCGCAACCACATCGGCGGCGATCCGGAAGGCCATGCCGGTGCAGCTGCCGCCCGGCTCCAGCGCCAGGGTCAGCCCCGGCTGTTCCGGGCTGCCGCGTCCCAGATGGGTCCATAAGCAGAATTGGCGGTGCCGGCCGATCACGCGGCCAGGGCGCTGCTCGACGAAATGGAAGGCGGGGTTCCAGATCAGCGAGCCATAGCCGAACACCCAGACCGGCTCGTCGGCGGCCCGACCGGCCAGCATCGCCGCCCGGGACGCGGCGAGTTCCTCATCGGTCAGGATCCGCATGCCGCCATTGATGGCGGCGACGCGCATCACACCGCTCATGATGGTATCGCGGGTCAGCTGAAACGGCGGCTCGATCGGATCGGTCATGCTCGGCTGACGCTTTCAAGCTCTGGGCCAACTGCGCGACACCGCGCGGCGGGCGGCCCAGAGCAAACTGAGCCTGGGGTAAACTAAGCCCAGAGCAAACGGCAGCCGAGGCCATGCCGTCAAGTCGCCAACCGTTACGTCATGTCGGGGACATCCCGCTCACCGGCGGGCGGCTCGGCCCAATCGAGGCGCGAAAACGCGCTCAACCAAGATCGCCGCCGGCGACCGGCAGTGTGGTGCCCGTGATGTAGGACGCCTCGCTGGAGGCGAGGAACAGGATCGCCGCCGCCTGCTCGTCGAGCGTGCCATAGCGCTTCATGAGGCTCGATTCCGTGGTCTGGTCGACGATGCGTTGATACCAGAGCCGTTCCTGGGCGCTCTGCTCCGCCGGATTGCGCGGCACGCGGCGCGGCGGGGCCTCGGTGCCGCCGGGTGCCGTGCCGACGACCCTGATGCCGTGCTCGGCATATTCGAAGGCCAGCGACGCGGTCAGGGCGTTCACACCACCCTTGGCGGCCGCGTAGGGCGCGCGGTTCACGCCGCGCGTCGCCACCGACGAGACATTGACGATGACGCCCTCGTTCCGGGCGATCATATGGGGCAGGACGGCGCGGCAGCACCACAGGGTCGGGAACAGCGACCGGCGGATCTCCGCGTCGATTTCCGCCTCCCGATACTCGGCATAGGGCTTCGCCCAGATCGTGCCGCCGACATTGTTGACCAGGACGTCGATCCGCCCGAACCGCTCGACCGCTTGCGCCATCGCGGTTTCGGCGCCGTCGAATCTCTCCAGATCGGCAAGGACCGCGAGCGCGGCGACGCCCTCCGCCGTGAGGTCCCGCGCCAGCTCGACGACGAAATCCGCCCGATCGACGAGGACGAGGTGAGCCCCCTCGCGCGCGGCGTTGACGGCCACGGTCCGGCCGATGCCTTGCGCGGCACCGGTCACGACCATGATCTTGCCGTCGAACCGGCGGCGGCCGGTCACGCCGCCCCACCGGCGCTCGGCGCGAATTTCTCAGTGTGAAAATGCGCCGGGGTTATCTGGTGCTGGTGAAAATGCAGGCGAACCGCCTCGACCATGGGCGGCGGCCCACAGAGATAGACATCCACATCGCCGTTATGGAGGCATGCCGGCGGGAGATGCTGCGTGACGTACCCTTTGCGGGAATGCGTGCTGTCCTGGTCCGCGACGCAGGTGGCGAAGGTCAGGCCGGGAAGCTTCCGGGCGAACGCCTCAAGCTCCGCCAAGCGCACCAGGTCGCGGTCCTTGGTGACGCCATAGACCAGATGGATCGGTTGGGCGCAGCCACTCTCGGCAAGGCGGCCCAACATCGACAGGAAGGGCGCCAGCCCGGTGCCGCCCGCGAGCATCAGCAGCGGGCGCTCGACGTCGCGCAGATAGAAGCTGCCGCGCGGCCCCGCGAGGGTAAGGCGATCGCCGCGTTTGGCGCGGCCGGTCAGATAGCCGCTCATGAGCCCGCCCGGCACGTTGCGGATGAGGAAGCGGGCGGTGGCCGACCCGGGCACGGAGCTGAAGGAATAGGCGCGGGTCTCGGCGCTGCCCGGCACGCCGATAGTGACGTATTGTCCGGGCAGGAAGTCGAGGTCGGCGGGATCTTCGAGCGCGACGGTGAGACCGATTGTGCTGTCGGACAGGCTCTCCACATCCGCGAGCACCCCGTGGCGTTCGCCCGGCTGTATCTTGCAGGCCGCCGAGGAGGCCGCGATCCGGATCACGCAATCGCTCCCGGGCCGCATCTGGCAGGGCAGGCAATAGCCCTCGGCCGCCTCCTCGTCGGTCAGGGCATCCTCGATATAGGAACCGCCATCGTAGGACCCCGCCTCGCAGAAGGCCTTGCAGGTCCCGCAGGCGCCGTCGCGGCAATCGAGCGGGATGTTGACGCCCTGGCGATAGGCGGCGTCCGCGACCGTCTCGCTTGGCGCGCCATCGATGAAGCGGGTGACCCCGTCCTCGAAATTGAGCGCGATATGGAAGCTCATGGGGCCTCTCCCCCGACCGCTCTGGAGCGGCCAGATGTGATAGAGTCAGATGTGATAGATATCGACGACGTGGTGGATGTAGTCGTTCTTCAGGACGACCTTCTTGCGCGCGATGAGCGGGCTCTCGCCGGACGTGTCGAGCGTATAGAACGACGTGCCGAAATGGGTGTCGGTCGCCTTGTAGCGAAAGCTGAAGGTGACCCAGTTGAAGCGCAGCGCGCAGACCTGCGCCGTCTGCTCGACGATCTCGATATTGCTGATGTTATGAGACGTCCGCGCTTCGGGCAGGCTGGTGGCGCTCGACCGCTCCGTCTTGATCCGGAACACCCGATCCTCCAACCCGCCTCGGTTGCCGTAATAGATCAGCGATATCTCGCGCTGGGGATCGGTGACGAGCGTGCCGTCATCGTCCCAGGCGGGCATCCAGAATTCGGCATCCGGCCGATAGAGCTGGAGCCAGTCGTCCCAGCTCTTGTCGTCAAGCAGCCGGGCCTCGCGGAACAGGAATTCCCGGGCGGCGCCATAGGAGATCGTCATGAGCGTTCCCCTTGCGCCTCATCCGCGGCGAGGGCGCGTTGCATCGCATGGCGCCAATATTGGTGCTGGACGACGAACAGCCCCTCATCCTCGGTGCGGCGGCCGCTGAGCCGCGGCTTCAGGCCGATCGCATCGGCGTTTTCGTCCGGTCCCTTCAACCAATGGGTGGCGCCGCGGCTCATGTCGCTCCATTCCGCGGCTTGGCCCATATAGCCGATCTGACAGGCGCGAAACTCCTCCAGATCGTCCGGCGTCGCCATGCCGGTGGCATTGAAGAAATCCTCGTATTGGCGGATGCGGTGGGTGCGCGCCGACGCACTCTCGTTCTTCGGCGCGATGCAGTAGATCGTGACCTCGGTCTTATCGACCGAGATGGGCCGGTAGGTCCGGATCTGCGAGCTGAACTGATCCATCAGGTAGACGTTGGGATAGAGGCAGAGGTTGCGCGAATTGCCGATCATCCAGTCGGTGCGCGCCTGCCCGAACTGGGCGATCAGTTCCTCGCGGCGCTCGTAGAGCGGCCGGTCCTCCGGATTGGACCAGCGCGTCCAGAGCAGCAGATGGCCATGCTCGAAGGAATAGAACCCGCCCCCCTGCTTGGCCCAGCTGCCCGCATCCATGGCGCGGACCACATCGGGATTGGCCGCCGCCTTGCGCCGGTTGGTCGTCGCGGCGTAATTCCAGTGGACCGCGCTTACGTGATACCCGTCGGCGCCGTTTTCGGTCTGCAGCTTCCAGTTGCCGTCATAGATATAGGACGACGAGCCGCGCAGCACCTCGAGACCGTCCGGCGACTGGTCGACGATGAGATCGATGATCGCCGCCGCCTCGCCCAGATGCTCCGTGAGCGGCAGCACGTCCGGGTTGAGGCTGCCGAACAGGAAGCCGCGATAGGCTTCGAAGCGGGCGACCTTCTTCAGATCGTGGGAGCCGTCCTGATCGAAAGTCGCCGGGTAGCCGGCATCGTTCGGATCCTTGACCTTCAGCAGCTTGCCGGAATTGTTGAAGGTCCAGCCGTGGAACGGGCAGGTATAGGTCGCCTTGTTCGCCCGCTTGTGACGGCACAGCATCGCCCCGCGATGGCTGCAGGCATTGATGAAGGCGTTGAGTTCGCCATTCTTGTTGCGGGCGATGAAGATCGGCTGCCGGCCCATATAGGTCGTGAAATAGTCGTTCTTCTCGGGGATCTGGCTCTCATGGGCGAGATAGATCCAATTGCCCTCGAAGATATGCTTCATCTCCAGCTCGAACAGCGCCGGATCCGTGAAGATATCGCGCCGGCATCGGTAGATGCCGTTCGCCTCGTCTTCGACCACGGCCGTATCGAGCCGCTCCATCAGATTGACCGACATGGCGTTCCCTCCCTTTTTTGCGCGAACCGTCAGGCTTTTACGCGGGGCCGGTCGATCAACGTCGCGGGAATACCCTCGACCGCCTTGGGCAGCGCGAAATCGAAGGTGATCGTAGTGAACGGCCGGTTGACGCCGTGATCGCGCAGCTCGGCCGGATCCGCGTGATGGACCACCTCGGGAATGAGCTCATCGCGGGTGGCGAAGGCGAAGTCGTCATAGGTATACGCGTCGCCCTTGATGTTGATCTGCGTGGTCAGTTGCCGGTAGCCCGGCGCCGACACCATGAAATGGACATGGGCGGGACGACGGCCGTGGCGGCCGAGCAGATCGAGGAGGTGCTGGGTCGGGCCATCGGGCGGGCAGCCATAGCCGGATGGCATGATGCTGCGGAACCGATAGCGTCCCTCGGCATCGGCGATGATCGTGCGGCGCAGGTTGAAGTCGCTCTGGCTGTTGTCGAAGAACGAATAATTGCCGAGCGTATTGGCGTGCCAGACCTCGACGACGGCGCCCGGGATCGGCTTGCCCGACGCATCCTTCACCTGACCGTCCATGAACAGGATCTCGCCCTCATCCGTATCGTCGTCGATGCGCGCCTCGCCATGGTTGACCGGCGCCCCCGCGACATAGAGCGGTCCCTCGATCGTGCGCGGCGTGGTGCCGGGATCGATGCCGACCTCCCGCTCCTTCTCGTCCAGCCGGAGGTCGAAATAATGCTCGATGCCCAATCCGGCCGCGAGCAGCGCCGCCTCGTTCGATTTTCCGAGGTCGGTCACATAGGTCAGCGCCGTCCAGAATTCCTCGGGTTTGATGTCGAGGTCGTCGATCGTGATGAAGAGATCGAGCAGCAAGCGGTCGACAATCGTCTTGACCCGCTCGTTCGCGGGCTTGATCTGGGTTCCGGCGATCCGCGCCGCCAATTGCTTGATTTGGGTCTTCTGCATGTTCCCCTCCTGGGTTTTGGTTTTTGTTGTGGTTTCGGGTTCAGCGATCGTCCTCGATGATCGAGGACGGGTGGCGGCACAGGGCGGTCACCGTCATGGTCATGAAGGGGAAGAGCGGCAGGGAGCTCAGGATCGCGTGGAGCTCGTCATGGCTCGCCACATCGAAAATGCTGACGTTGGCGTAGCGACCGGCGATGCGCCAGAGATAACGCCACTTGCCCTCCCGCTGGAACTTTTGGGCAAGCTCGCGCTCCCTGCGCTTGAGGTCGTCGGCCTGCGCGGACGGCATGTCATGGGGCAGGCGGACATCCATTTCGACCTGGAACAGCATGATCAGGCCCTCGCGATCTTCGGGATGCTGTGGGTCCGTTCCGTCGGCCGATCGCGCCGGAAGAAATCGACGCGATCGTCGTCGAGCTCGATACCGAGGCCGGGCTTGTTCGGGACCTGCAAAGCGAAGTCCCCATAGCTGAGCGGCTCGACGAGAATTTCCTCGGTCAGCAGCAGCGGGCCGAACAGCTCGGTGCCCCAGGCGAGCTTGGGAAACGTCGAAAAGAGATGGGCGGACGCGACTGTGCCGATCGCCGCTTCAAGCATGGTGCCGCCATAGAGGCCGATACCTGCGGCATCCGCGATCGCACCGACCCTACCGGCGGCGAACAGCCCGCCGGACTGGGCGACCTTGACGGCGAAGACGTCCGCGGCGCCGCGCGCGGCGATGTCGAACGCGTCCTCCGGGCCATGCAGGGATTCATCCGCCATCAGCGGGACGATGAAGCGCGCGGCGAGCCGTGCCTGCCCCGGCCGGTTGCCGCGCGGGATCGGCTGCTCGACCAGATCGACGCCGGCCGATTCCAGCATGGCGATGCCCCGCGCGGCGGTCGCTTCATCCCAGGCCTGATTGACATCGACCCGGACGCTCGCCCGGTCGCCCATCGCCCTCTTGATGGCGGCGACATGAGCGACGTCGTCCTCGACGTCTCGCTTGCCGATCTTGAGCTTGAAGATATCGTGCCGGCGCAGATCCAGCATCCGTTCGGCCTCGTCGATATCCTGCGCCGTGTCGCCGCTGGCCAGGGTCCAGGCGACCGGCAGCGCGTCACGCTGACGGCCGCCGAGCAGTTCCGACACCGGCAGCCCGACACGCTTGGCCTGGGCATCGAGGAGCGCCATCTCCACCGCCGATTTGGCGAAATGATTGCCGACGACGGATCGGCCGATGCCCGCCATCATCGCCGCGACGCGGGACGGGTCCGACAAGCGCAGCAGCGGCGCCATATAGGTATCGATGGCGAGCTTGATGCTCTCGGGACTCTCGTCGCCATAACTCAAGCCGCCGATCGTCGTCCCTTCGCCGAGGCCGATGATCCCGTCTGAGCAGTGGATCCGGAGCACCACGATCGTCTGCCGATGCATCGTCGCCATCGACAGCACATGCGGGCGAATGGTCGGGAGATCTACCAAAAAGGTATCGACTCGCTCGATCAGCAACATGTCGCTTCCGCCCTAAAAACCTTTTACTCACTTCAAAAGATAGGGCTTGCTCACCGGTTTGCAAAAGACCATGTTTGTCTGAGATGATACCTGTTAGGTATAGTATGGAACTTCGTCATCTGCGGTATTTCGTGGCGGTGGTGCAGGAACGGAACTTCACGCGCGCCGCTGAAAAGCTGCATATCGCCCAGCCGCCGCTCAGCCGTCAGATCCAGCAACTCGAAGAGGAACTCGGCCTCGCGCTGATCGATCGGGACAGCCGGCCGTTGCGAACAACCGAGGCGGGGCGGCTGTTCTTCGAGCACGCGACCCAAGTGCTGGAACGGGTCGAAGGCATGCGGGCCATGATGCGCCGCCTCCAGAACGCGGAACGGCCGCGCTTCGTCATCGGCTTCGTGGCATCCACGATCTATGCGGCCTTACCGAATTTGATCCGCCGCTTCAGGGCGACCGCCCCCGAAGTCGAGATCAGCTTGGTCGAAATGGTCAGCCTAGAGCAGATCGCGGCACTCAAGGAGGGACGGATCGATGTGGGGTTCGGACGCATCCGCTTCGACGACCCCGCCGTCCGGCGCGACGTGCTGCGCGAGGAGCGCTTGGTGGCGGCCCTGGCGCTCGGTCATCCGCTGCTGGAGCGTGAGGGCCCTTTCAGCCTCGCTAGGCTCGCCGAGGAGCCGCTCGTCATCTATCCCCGCCAACCCCGCCCGAGCTACGCCGATCAGGTGATCTCGATCTTCCACGATCGCGGTCTCGAACCGCGGGTCGCCCATGAAGCGAGGGAGTTGCAGACCGCGGTCGGCCTGGTCGCCGCGGAGGTCGGCATCGCCATCGTTCCGACCTCGGTTCAGCGGATGAGACGGGACGACGTGGTCTATCGCGAACTCGACGATCCCAGCATCACATCACCGATCATCATGAGCCGCCGTTTCGACGATCGATCGCCCCAGCTCGATCTCATGTCGAAAGTGATCGTCGAGGCGTACAGGGAATGGGGCTGGGCGACGCCCGAGGGGTTAGAACGGTGATCGCCAACAGGCTTTAGTGCCGCCGACTCTAGTGAATGACGGCCGTATCGGCCGGCGCATCGATGCTCGCGGTCAACACCGGGTGGCTGTCGATCGAGTTCCAGCGCAGCGCGTTGATCTGGCTCTGCCGCATCACCCAGCGATAGGGCAGGTTCGACCACAGCACGACGTTCTGGAAGCGGCTGTCCAACACCAGATCCCCGGCGGTGGTCGGCACCACCAGCACCAGATGCGCCTCGTTGGTCTCGGTGATGGCGACGGTCAGCAGCAGATCCTCGGGGTTCCAACCCGCCGCGATCAGCGCGCGCCGCTTGCCCAGCGCATAGCGATTGCAGTCACCGCGGCCATCCGTCGAGTAATCCCAGTTGTTCGGCTGTTCGGTCCGATAGTGAATCTGGTTGTTGATCTCGGTCTGGACCCGGCTCAACTCGGCGAGGCGCGCGTCGGAGTACTTCACCTTGCTGGGAGCCTGCGCATCGGCTTTGCAGTCGTTGATGTGCCGCATGCAGAACACGACGAAGCCCGGCGGGGGTGGTGCCGTTTCTCCCAAAGCCATTGTTAGTTGTATGCCTGTAGTGGAAGCCGCCGCTACTGGAGCAGAAAAGCCTAAAATTCCACACAAAATTGCCACAACTACAAGGGAAACTTTACCGAACATCAGAATAACTCCCGCCTTTGTCTGACGAGATTTTGTCTCTAGTCTCTTAACTCAAAGTAAATATCGCAATTGTATCTAATATCTATTTAGTTGATTTTGTTTATTGTTTATCTTTGTTTTGTTTATAATTTACATAAAATTTATCCCACTGCGACGCGATCGCCACCAAGGGGTAACCCCTTGAATTCCAACGGATGAAACGACGAGGGAGAGGTGCATCGGTGGGTGCCGAGACCTTGAAAAGGCCTGTTGATCGTGGCTTGGCGACCGGAGCCAAGCCGGCTTGCATGGCTGAAACCTTGACGGGAATTACTCGAAAACGAGCAACTTCGATGCAGTGCACACTTTTTTAATCTTAGCAAACTCCGAGAAGTTCGCTCAGGAGCCGAGAATTAGCGGCTGGAGGGAGCCGGCAGCAGATCGGCGGTGTAACCGAGCACGCGGTAGGCGGCGAGGCCGACCCATTCCCGCGCGGCGGCGTCCAACTGCGTCAGACGCTCGCTCACTTGCGCCACATGGGACCCGCCGCCATCGGGACGGGTGGTGTAGTCGACCGGCCACGGCACGACCGGCCAGCCGACGCGCCGAAAGATGCCGACCGATCGGGGCATATGCAGCGCCGAGGTCACCAGCAGCCAGGTCTCGCCCGGCTTCGGTTGCATCAGCGTCCGGGTGAAATTGGCGTTCTCCCAGGTGTTGCGCGACTTGTCCTCGAAGGTGATCGGTGCCGGATCGATACCGATCTCGGCCAGCACACCGCGCGTCACATCGGCCTCGGTCATCAGCGTGTCCGGAAACGGTTCGCCATTGCCGCCGGCGATGACGATGCGCGCCCTGGGGAAGGCACGCATCAGCGCCACCGTCGCGATCAACCTGCCCTCGGCATGGCCGAAAGTCGGCTGGCCGCGCGCCTCCGACAGCGCCGGCAATTGCCCGCCGCCCAGCATGACGATGCCGTCGACCACGGCTGGCGCCGGACCTTGCGGAAACCGGTTCTCGAGCGGCAGGGTCAGCCAGGCCGGCACCGGCAGGATCAGGACCATCGCCAAGACGATGGCGGCGGTGGCGGCGAGCGCGGTCCCGAGCCGGCGCCAGCGCCGGGTAGCGCCCAGGATCACGCCCGTGAGAAGGCAGCACAGCAGCAGATCGCTCGGCGCCATCAGCCACCAGGCCAGCTTCGACAGGATGAACATCGGGCGTTATTCGGCCCGGAACGGACGGGTCAGCAGGCCGCGGATCGTCTCGTCGATGCCCGCACCCCGATGCAGGATGGCGTCGACCGCGGTGACGATCGGCATCTCGACGCCGAGCCGGGCCGCCAGTGCCGCGACCGCCGCCGCGGTATCCACTCCTTCCGCCACCGACCGCCGGCCGGCGAGGATTTGGGCGAGGCTCTGCCCGGCCCCCAGCGCCGCCCCGAGCGAGCAGTTGCGCGACTGTGTCGCGGTGCAGGTCAAGGTAAGGTCGCCCAATCCGGACAATCCCGTCAGCGTCGCCGCCCGACCGCCCCTGGCGACCGCCAGGCGGACCATCTCGGCCAATCCGCGGGTGATCAGCGCGGCGCGCGCGTTGTCGCCCAGCCCCCGCCCCGCGACGATGCCGCAGGCGATCGCCAGCACGTTCTTGACCGCGCCGCCGATCTCGCAGCCGATCGGATCGTCGGACAGATAGGGCCGGAAAGCCGGCGTGCCGAGACAGCCGACCAGCCGCTCGCCCAGGGCGCTGTCCAGCGTTGCCAGGGTGACCGCCGTCGGCAAGCCGCGCGCGACCTCGATCGCGAAGGTCGGGCCGCTCAACACCGCCTGCGGCCGGCCGGGCAGCACCTCGGCCACCACCTCGCCCATGGTTGCACCGCTGCCTTGCTCGACCCCCTTGGTCGCGATCACCACCGGTATCGTAGGCCCCAGGAACGGGGCGAAGCCGCGCGCGACGCGGCGCAGATGCTGAGCCGGCACCGCCAACAGAACGATCGCCACACCGGCCACCGCGACCGACGGATCGGCCGTCGCCTCGATCGTGGGATCGAGTGCCACACCGGGCAGATAGACCGGATTCTCATGCCGGTCGGCGAGGGTCGCGGCGATCGCCGGGTCATGCGCCCATAGACGGACGACGGTGCCGGCACGCCGCGCGGTGATCGCCAGGGCGGTGCCCCAGGCACCGGCGCCGATGATCGTCAGCCGTTCCGGCGCGTCCTTTGTTTGTGGGGCGCCGGTCACGCCTTCACCCCGGCGCCGATCGCCGGTGCCGCGCTCGGATCGAGCGGCCAGCGCGGCCGGGCGGCGAAGCTCAAATCATCGACCAGCCCGAGCCGCAGCCGCTCCACGCCGGCCCAGGCCACCATCGCGCCGTTATCGGTACACAGCACCGGTGGCGGCGCCACGAAGCGCAGGCCATGCCGCTCGGCAAGCTCCGTCAGGCGACGGCGGATCGCGCCATTGGCCGCGACACCCCCGGCCACCACCAGGGCGGCGCCCTCCGGATGGCGCTGACGAAACAGCTCGATCGCCCGCGCGGTGCGATCGGCCAGGGAGGCCGCCGCGGCCTCCTGAAACGCCGCGGCCAGGTCGGCAATATCCTGTGGCCCCCCATCCGTCGGCAACCGGGCCGCGGCTAGGCGCACGGCGGTCTTCAACCCGGAAAACGAAAAATCGCAGCCGGGCCGGCCGACCATGGGTCGGGGCAGCGGGAAGCGCGCCGCATCGCCCGATGCCGCCGCGCGCTCGACCGCCGGACCGCCCGGATAGCCCAGGCCCAGCAGCTTGGCGGTCTTATCGAACGCCTCGCCGACCGCGTCGTCGATGGTGGTGCCCAGCCGGACATAGCGCTCGACACTCTCGACGATCAGCAATTGGCAATGCCCGCCGGAGATCAGCAGCAGCAGATAGGGAAACCGCAGCGGCGCGTCCGGCGGCACGGTCAGCCGGGCGGTCAGGGCATGGGCCGCCAGATGATTGATCGCCATGAACGGCAGGCCGGTCGCCAGCGCCAGCGACTTGCCGCTGGTGATCCCGACCAGCACGCCGCCGATCAGCCCTGGCCCCGCCGTCGCGGCGATGCCGTCGAGCTGGCGCAAGGCGAGCCCCGCCTCGTCCAGCACCTGGCGGATCACGCCATCCAGATGGTCGAGATGCGCCCGCGCCGCGATCTCCGGCACCACGCCACCATAGGGACGGTGATCGGCAAGCTGGGTGTGGACGACCTGGGAGACGATGCGACCGGGCATGTCGGGATCGGCGACCGGCATCGTCTCGACGATCGCCGCCGCCGTCTCGTCGCAGCTGGTCTCGATACCCAGGACACGCATGATGCGGGGGACTCTCATGATGCCGGCGGTATAGGGCGCCGGGCGCGTCACCACAAGCGGGAGCGGTATTTCAGGCCGCCCCCGTCGATGTCGAGAGAGTGTCGGCCGGCGCCTAGACCACGTCGCGCAAGGTGAGTTCGACATCGCGATCGCCCGCATCGGTGTGGATGCGCAGGCGCAGCTTGGTGCCGACCGGGCGATGACTCATCGCGTCGCGCTCCTCGTTGGACATCTGGGCGGGGTCGCGGCCATCGATCGACAGGATGCGGGTACCCGGCGCCAAACCAGCCTGATCGGCCGGGCCGCCCGGCACCACCTCGAACACGCTGCCATCCTGCTTGATGGTGAAGCCGGTGCGGTTGAACACCTCGCGTTCGCCGAAGAACCGGTTGGGCTTCAGATACAGCCGGCCTTTCGAATAATCGAAGGTGACCGTGAATCGGCGCAGGATGCCTTCGCCGACATTGCCGGCGATTTCCGGATCGTTGAACGCGCCGCTTTGCTGGCGGGTGAGGAAGGTGACCGGTCCATCGATGGCGACATCGCCCAGCTTCAGCTGGCCGACGCGCACCACATCGGCGCGGATGGCACCGCCAAAACCGTAGCCGGTGATCAGCGTGAAATGCGCGCCGTAACGCTGCGCCAGCCCCTCGCGTTCGACGAAGGGCCGCATCAGGTCGAGCGAGGCGCCATTGCCGGTGTCGATCAGGAAGCGTCCGCCGATCCCGTCGATCGACCCATCCACCTCGGGCACCCGGTCGCGCAGACGGAACGGCACTAGGGTGCCGGCGTCGCGAGGATCGAACGCATCCGGCCGTGTCAGCGTCAGGCTGTGCTTGTCATGATCGATGGTCGCGACCAGGCGTTGCAGCAGCTCATAGCCGATCAGGCCGCGGAACGGCAGCCGCGATCCCAAATCGATCGAATCGGTCGGGATGACGTAGAACAGCTGATCGGTGAGCCCGACCTCGCCCACATCCAACCGGGCGACCCGCGCATAGCCCGCGTCGAAGCTGGCCTCGCCGACCCCGTGTCCGCGCAACGCGCCTTCGATCGGCAGGCCCAGCTCGCGCGCCAAAGCCGGCTCGATGCTGTTGGTCGCCCCGGTGTCGAGCGCCAGGCGGAACGGGCCTTTGCCATTCAGCTTGACGTCGACCAGCATGGTCCCGCCGACCACGGTGAAGGGCAGCGTGGTCGATTGTTTCCCTCCCGCGATCGACACATCGGTCGCATTCGATGCCGGCATGGCGAAAGGCGCGCCCGCGTCGGTATCGGCGACGTCCAAGGTGACGACCCGGGCAGTCTGATCGATGGCGCTGCTGCCGTCGGCCCGGGACCGGGTGAGGAACGGCAAGATCAGCCCGGCGACGGGCCGGTAGTCGCTCGTATCGTAGACCCGGGTCTCGATCGGACCGGGCACCACGATCCGGTCGATCAGATGCGTCTTCCGGTCGATCGACAGGGTATAGGGGGCGCCGCCGACCGGCACGATGCGCAGCAGATCATCGTCGTGGCCGCTGTCATGCGCCTCGCCGACCAGGGTTATGCTGGCAGGGAACCGGTCGGGAAACAGATACCCGAACGCGGTGTCATAGGCGTCGCGCACCGCATCGGCCCGGTCCGCACCCTGCTTCAGATGGACGCCGCCGCCGGCATCGCGATCCCAGAAGGCAGCACCGTCGAAGCCCTCCATGCCCTTGACCGGCCCGGCATCGACGTTCAGGGCATAGCGCATGGTTTTGAGATCGACCCAGGTCTCGGCGCCGCCGTTGAGACCATTGGCCAAGACCGCCTCGCGGATATGCAGGGTGCCGACCTTGTCCCAGACCGCTCCGCCCGTCGCTTCCTTGAATTGCGCCAGGAGCCGCAGCGCCGCGGGATCGGACGGCGGGAGCCGAGCTTGGGGAACGCCGATAACCGCCGGCTGATCAATAGTTGGCTGGTCAGCGGTCGGCTGATCGACAGTCGGGCCGGCGATCGCCCCCGCGAAGGGGAGCACCGAAACGATCATCGCGAGCAGCGGGCGGAACGGGTGGAGGAGGGGCGACACCGGTCAAAGATCGTGGTGCCCCGGTGCCCAATCAATAGGGCGATGGCGAGGACACGATGATTCGATGCCCGGACTCGCTTTATGCCACCCGGCCGACGGCGAATTGATGCGGACAAGCCTCTGATCGGCCGCTAAACAGAAGCCATGAAAGCGCTTTGGCGGATCAGCACTCGCAACACCTGCGGGATGACGGTGGCTCACCGATGAAGGTGCTGGTCACCCGACCCGAACCCGACGCGACGGCCCTGGCGGCGACGCTGCGCGCGGCCGGCCATACGCCGCTGATCGAGCCGCTGATCACCGTCCAGCCGATCGAGGCGGCGCTGTCGCTGAACGGTGTCTCGGTGATCGTATTCACCAGCGGCAACGGCGTGCGGGCCTTCGCCGAGCGGGTCACCCAGCTTGATCTGACGGTCTGGCGCGATCTGCCGGTCTACGCGGTGGGCGATCAGACCGCGGCGCGGGCACGCGCGATCGGCTTCAAGATGGTCAAAAGCGCCTCGGGAACCGTCGAGGACCTGGCGCGGCGGATCATCAGCCAAGTGCCGCCGACCGCCGGGCGCTTGCTGCACGTGTCGGGGGCGGACATCGCCGGCGATCTGGCCGGCAGCCTCACCGCCGCGGGATTTCAGCTGGATCACGTCCGGCTCTATGAGGCGGTGCCGGCCAAAAGCCTATCGGCCGCGACCGTGGCGGCGTTGCAGGCGGGGACGATCGAGGGCGTGCTGCTGTTCTCACCCCGTACCGCCCGCATCTTCGCGACGCTGCTCGAATCTGGCGCGCAGCGGATCGACGTCAGCACTCTTACCGCCTTCTGCCTCAGCCAAGCCGTCGCCGACGCGGTGCGGGACGTGCCGCTCGCCGGCCGGATCGTGGCGGCGCATCCGGATCAGACGACGCTGCTCGCCACCCTGCCGATTGCCGATCCAACCGAAGCCGACAAGGCCGCCACGATTTCGCCGAAGTCCCGGCCCAAGGAAGCATCCGTGAGCACAGAACCCACCCCGCCTTTCACCCCGTCCATCGCCCAACCCGACAAGGCGCCACCCGGCAAGGCACCTTCCGCCGCGGTCACCCCCGCCGCCATGCGCGGCGCGGCGGCGCCGAACACCGCGGCCAAGCCGCCAGGGTCGCAATCATCGGGCGCGCAACCGCCAGGATCCACACCACCGAGATCCACAGCCGCCGCCAGCGCCCCGGCGGGGTCGCAGGGCGGTGGACGGCGCTGGGCGGCGGTGGCCGTGATCGTCGGTCTGTTCGTGATCTGCGCCGGGGCGGCCGCTTATTGGGTGCCGACGCTGATCCCCTTGCTACGGCAGAGCCTCGGCGGCGGCGACGCCAATACGGCATCGGCCCCGGCGGCTCCGACTCCCGCCCCAGCAGCTCAAACCCCCGCGGCTCAGGCCCCCGCACCTCAGGCGGGCCAACCGCAACCAAGCTTGGCCGATCTGGCACAGCGGCTGCAAACGCTGGAAACCGCGGTCACCGGCCGGGCCAGCCGAGATTCGGTAACGACGGTACAGAAAGACCTGGCGGCACAGCAGGCCGCCTTGGCCGAACTCGCCCGCAAGCTGGATGGGTCCGGTGTGCAAGGCCTAAGCGACGCGGTACAGGCGCTGATCGCCGATCAAAGACGCCTCGCCGTATCGGTCGCCGAACTTAGCCAGCATGTCGACAAGCTGGAGGGGCAAGGCGCCGGCCAGGCCTCGGCGGCGCGAACCGATCAGGTTCTGCTGCTGGCAAGCGGTCAACTGCGCGAGGCGCTGGCCGGGTCCGGCCCCTATGACGCGCCGGTCGCGGTGCTCCGCGCGGTCGCCCCGGACGATGCCGATTTGGGCCGCTCGCTGCAGGTGCTGGAACGGCATGCCCGCACCGGGATCCGCTCGCGCGCCTTGCTGATCGACGATTTCGCGGCGCTGGAGCCGACGATCCTGCTGCCGGCGCCGATCGCCGGCGACAGCTGGGCGCAGCGAGCCTTGCAGCGGGTCGAGGGGCTGATCTCGATCCGCCGGGTCGATGGCGGAAATTCGGGTACCGGCACTACGGCAGCCCCGGCGGGAACGCCCGACCGGGCGGTCGCCGGGGCCGAGGCGGCGCTGAAGGCCGGCGACCTCGCCGGGGCGATCAGCGCGCTCCAGGCCCTGCAAGGCCCCCAGGCGCAGGCCGCCGTCGGTTGGCTGGCCGAGGCGCGCAACCGGATCGAGGCCGAGCGTGCCGCCAACGACGTGACCGCCGCCCTCACCCAGCGGCTCGGCAAGTCGTCCGATGCCAAATCGATCGATGGAGGCAAACCGGCGGATGGCACCAAACCGGTCGATGGCACCAAGCCCGCGGAAAGCCGTCCTTGATGCGCCGTCTGGGTTTGCTGCTGGCGATAGCGCTCGCCATCGCCATCGCGGTGTTTTTCGCCGATCGTCCCGGCGCGGTGACGCTGGTTTGGCAAGGCTGGCGGATCGACACGTCGCTGGCGGTGCTGCTGCTGTTGCTGGCGGTGTTCGTGATCGCGCTGGGCCTGATCCTGCGCGTGCTGGGCGCGCTGATCGGCGCCCCGCGCCGGGTCCGGCTGATGCGGCGGGAGCAGCGCCGGCTGGAAGGCTATCGGGTGCTGACCCGCGGGCTGGTAGCCGTGGCGGCCGGCGACACGCGCGAGGCGCAGCGCCTCGCCCTGCACTCGGAAACGCTGTTCCGCAAGGGCCGCATCGCCAGCCCCCCTCTGGGTTTGCTGCTGGCGGCGCAGGCGGCCCAGCTGAAGGGTGATGCGACGACCGCCGAAAAGCATTTCCGCGCGATGCTGGAGGCGCCGGAGACCGAGTTCCTGGGCCTGCGCGGGCTGATTGTCCAAGCGCTGAAGGTCGGCGACAACACGACCGCCCTTGCCCTTACCGAGCGCGCGCAACGCCTGCAGCCGAAATCCGGCTGGGTGCTCCAGGCACGTCTGGCGCTGGAAGCCCGGCAAGGCACCTGGCGTCGAGCCGGCGAGACACTGGGTGAGGCGGTCCGGCGCGGCGCCATCTCCAGCGAGGCGGGGCGGCATCACAAGGCCGCTCTGCTGCTCGCCCGCAGCCGCGAGGCGATCAAGGACGGCCGACCGCGCGACGCCCTCGCCTTCGCCGCCCAAGCGCATGGCTTCGATGAGGCCTGGCCTCCGGCGGCGGCGCATTACGCCCGGCTGCTGCATGGCCGCGACAAGACCGCCAAGGCGCTTCGGATCATCGAGATCGCCTGGTCCCGCGCCCCGCATCCGGAACTCGCCGAGAGCTATGGCGCCCTGCTGGCCTCCGAGGCGGCGCCGCGCCGGGTCAGCCGGTTCGAGCGCCTGGTCGATCTGCGGCCGGCGGATCCGGACAGCCACCTCGCCGTCGCCGCCGTCGCCCTCTCGGCCCGGCTCTGGGGCGAGGCGCGGCGCCATCTGGAGCAGGCCGGCGCCGCGGGTCCCGGCCCTTATTCGGCGCCGGTCTGCCGCATGATGGCCGAGTTGGAGCAGACCGAACGATCCGATGCGGCCGCCGCGAGACTGTGGCTGGAGCGGGCGACACGCGCGCCGACCGAGCCTACCTGGGTGTGCACGCAATGCGCCGCGGAAACGCCGGCCTGGGCACCGCTCTGCCCCAGTTGCCACAGCTTCGACGCCCTGGTCTGGCAAGTGCCGGACCGCAGCGCCGGCCGCCCCACCGCCGTGGCCGAAGTGGCGCCGGCACCGCCGCTGCTGGAAGGCATTTCACCGCCGGAGATCCGCTCGCCCATTGCCACCGATCCGACACCGTAATTTGAGGCGGAGATTGCTGTTTCGGAGATTGCTGTTTCGGAGATTGCCCCGGGCCGCGCGTTCTGGCATGGTCGCGCGCCTGGATTAAGCCGCCTTAGCTCAGCCGGTAGAGCATCGCATTCGTAATGCGGGGGTCGCGTGTTCGAGTCACGCAGGCGGCACCAGTTTAATCAAGGGCTTAGCGCGCGAAAATAGCGATAGCGCTTAGTGGTCTTCCGACGCGGGCAGCGAGAGGGGCAGATCATGCCCCAAGAATACGACCAGATCTCGGAACTGACCGATGAGTGGTTCGAGACCGCCAATCTGTATGACGGCGATAAGCTGGTCCGCCGCGGACGCCCAAGAGTGAGCGCCCCAAGGGGTCGATCACCCTTCGGCTCGATGGAGACGTGCTTGATGCGTTCAAGAGCGGCGGGCCGGGATGGCAGACCAGGATCAACGAGGCGTTGCGCAAGCACATCGGCTGATCCACCTCCTCACCGCCTCGGTTTAAGCCGATCCCGGTTTCCCAGCGTTTATTCAGTGTCACCGGCACGCCGGTACGACGGGCATATTTGGGAGGTCGGCAATGAGTACAATTCTCATCATCATCGTGCTGCTGCTGCTATTCGGCGGCGGCGGCGGTTATTACGCCCATAACCGCTACGGCGGGAGCGGCCTCGGCGGTGTATTGGGTCTCGTCATCATTATTCTTGTGGTGCTTTGGCTGGTCGGCGGCATCGGCCAGCTATAGATCCGGCAACTATACGCCAGACACCTATACGCCAGACCGCCACAACGGGGAGGCCCGCGCCTAGCCGGCCAGATCGACCGGCGGCCGGTTGGAGGGTACCGCCTCCAGCAGGCTGCGCGTATAGGCGTGGCGCGGGTTGGCGAACACCTCCTCGGTGTCGCCGGTCTCGACGATCCGGCCGCGATACATCACCGCGACCCTGCTGCATAGATAGCGCACGACCGCCAGATCATGCGAAATGAACAGCAGGCTGATGCCCAATTCACGGCCGAGCCGCAGCAGCAGATTCAGGATCTGCGCCTGCACCGAAACATCGAGGCCGGAGACGATCTCATCGGCAACGAGCAGCCGCGGCGTCACGCAGAGCGCACGGGCGATGTTGACCCGCTGCTTTTGACCGCCCGACAATTGCGACGGCACGCGCGGCAGGCAATCGGCGGGCAGCCCCGTCTCCTCGATCAGGCGTCGGGCCTGGCGCCGCCGCTCCGGCCGATCGACCCTATGGCCGGACACTTCCAAGGCCTGGGTCACCAGGCTGAACACGTTGCGTCGTGGATTGAGCGCCGATTGCGGGTCTTGAAAGACGATCTGCACATGCTCGCGCAGGGCCCGGAGCAGCGGTTGGTCGGCCGTCAGCGGATCGTGCCCTTCCAACAGGAGCCGCCCGGATGTCGGCCGCTCCAACCCCATCACCAACCGGGCGACCGAGCTTTTGCCGCTGCCGCTCTCACCGACCAGGCCGACGAACTCACCGGGACCGACCGTGAGCGACACCTCGTGAACCGCGGCGATTGTGGCGGCGGGTCGGCCGAACAAGCCTCGGCGGCCGGCATAGTGCAAAGAGACGTCACACAGCTCCAGCACCGCCGGCGCCTCGCTCGGTAAGCGGATCAAGCCGTCGGGGACATCCGCCGCCGGCGGGAAGTCCGCGCCGAGGCAGGCATCGGCGCAACGCACCCGATGGGCGGGACCGACCTCGTGCCACGGCGGCAAAGCGCCGGCGCAGGCGGTGTCGCGGCTCGGGCAGCGCGGCGCGAAGCGGCAGCCACCCAGCCCCGCCAGCGCCATGACGCCCGGCATTTGATCGGGCAGCGCCGGCAGGATGCGGCGCGGGCCGTCGAGCGCCGGCACGCTGTTGCGCAGGCTGCGCGTATAGGGGTGGAACGGTGCCCGCAGGACCGCCGATGCCGGCCCTCGTTCGACCATGTCGCCGGCATACATGACGCCGACCTCGTCGCAGACCTGGGCGGCGAGATGCAGGTCATGGGTGATCAGCACCACCGCGGCGCCGTGCAGCGCCTGCTGTTCCTTCAGCAGTTGCATGATGCGGGCCTGGGTGATGACGTCGAGCGCCGTGGTCGGCTCGTCGGCGACGATCAGGCTGGGCTCGCTGCTGAATGCCATGGCGATCAGCACCCGTTGGCATTGGCCGCCGGATAGTTCATGCGGGTACCGGCGCAGCATGGCCCGCGGCTCGGGCAGATGGACCGCGGCGAGCCATTCCGCCGCGCGATCCTGCCGCTGGCGATCCGGCACCCCCAGGCGCGCCAAATGCTCGGCGAATTGCCGGCCGATCGACAGCACCGGGTTCAGCGCCGAGAGCGGTTCCTGGGGCACGAAGGCGATGCGGCGGCCGAGCAGCGCGCGCCGGGCGGCGGCGGACTGGCCGGTGAGATCGGCGCCGTCGAACAGCAGCCGGCCAGCCGCCACCTGAAAGCTGGGCGGGAGAAGGCCCGAGATCAGGCGGCCGATCATGCTTTTGCCGGCCCCGGATTCACCGACCAGGCCGAGCGTGCGGCCGCGTTCGACAGTGAAGCTGATATCGCGCAGCAGCTCGATCGTCTTGTTGCCCGTACCGGCTTGCAAGGTCACGCCGTCAAGCGCCAGGACCGGATGTGTCTGCATTTCCGACATTCGTCCTAGATCCGGGACGTGCGCAGGCGCGGATCGAGCGCACTGCGCAATCCATCGCCCAGCAGGTTGAAGGCGAGGATCGCCGCGAAGATCGCGATCATCGGGGCGATCATCGCCCAGGGTGCCTGATGCACATAACCGCGCCCATCCGCGATCATGACGCCCCAGGCCGGCACATCGGCGCCCACGCTCAAGCCGACGAAACTGAGCGTCGCCTCGACGATCACCGCGATGCCCATTTCCAGGCTGAACATGGTGATCATCAGCGGAGCCGCCGCCGGCAGGATTTCGCGAATGATCGTCCGCAGATGCGAGAAGCCGAGCAACCGGGCAGCCGTTACATAGTCGCGTCGCCGGGTGACGATGACGTCGGATCGGACCACCCGGCAGAACCGGGTCCAATCGACCAGCACGATCGCCAGCACCACGTTGCGCACCCCCGTGCCGAGACCGACCATCAGCAGCAGCGACAGCACGACCGGCGGGAAGGACATCCAGAGATCGACCATGCGGGTGACCAGCCAGTCGGTCTTCCCACCCAGATACCCCGCGACCAGCGCCAGCAGGCAGCCAAGCAGCATGCTGCCGGTCGCCGCCGCGAAGGCCACGGTGAGGGCGGTGCGGCTGCCATAGATCACCTGGGAGAGGATGCAGCGGCCGAGACTGTCGGTACCCATCGGATACTCGGCGCTGCCCTCCGCATCCCAAGCCGGCGGCGTCAGGGTGTTGAGGATATCCTGTTCCCGCGGGTCATGCGGCGCCAGGACAGGCGCCAGCAGCGCTACCAGCAGCAGGATGATCAGCAGCCCGAGACCGACCTGCACCTTGCCGGCCCGCAACGCGGATTGCCAACCGCTCATGCCGAGACACTCATGCCGAGACACTCATGCTCTGCGCGCCAAACGAGGGTTGAGTACGACGTAGAGCGCATCGACGAAGGCGTTGGTCAGCAGCACGACGATGCAGAAGACCAGGGCCGCCCCCTGAATCAGCGGCATGTCATGGTTGCGCACCGCCTGCACCATCAGATTGCCCAGCCCCGGAAAGGAGAAGATCAGCTCGACCAGCAAGGTGCCCCCGAACAGAAAGCCGAATTGCACGCCGATCAGCGTGATCGTCGGCAAGGCCGCGTTGCGGAACATGTGATGCACCAGCACGCGCCCCTCGCCGACGCCGCGCTGGCGGGCATAGGTGACGTAGTCGTCATGGGCGGCATCCATCAGGCTGGACCGCAGCACCCGGATGACAGACGGCGCGAAACTCAAGGCCAGCGACAGGGACGGCAGCAGCAGATGCAGCGCGGCATCCCCCCAATCATGCAGCCGTCCGGTGATCAGCAGGTCGATCAGCAGAAAGCCGGTGATGTTGGGCAGCATGGTATCGCCGCTGATCCGGCCGGTGAAGGGCAGGATCGGAAACGCCACGCCGACCAGCAGGATGAAGAAGATCGCCCAGAGAAAGGATGGCACCGAGAGGGAGGTCACGATGCCGAGATCGGCCAGCATCCGCCCCAATCGGGTGTTCTGGGCATAGCACAGCAATCCGCCGGGAACGCTGAACACCAGCGCCAGGGCCAGGCTGACCAGTGATAATTCCATCGTGGCGGGGAACGCCCTGGCAAGCAGGCCGCCGACCGACTCGCGAAAGAAGATCGACTGACCCAGATCGCCCATCGCCGCGTGTTTCAGCCAGATCCAGTATTGCACCGGCAGGGGCAGGTCGAGGCCGAACGCCGCGCGCAGCGCCGCGGCATCCTCCGCCGTGGCTCCCGGCGGCAGCAGCATCGCGACCGGATCCACGGGGATCGCCCGCAGGATGACGAACACCACGATCGATACCAGCACGATCATCGGCAGGGCCGTCAGCAGCCGACGACCCACGACTTCCAAGACAAGACGAAGCATCTAATCGCGCCGCACGAAGGATGTGGCGCCCGATATTCCCCTCTCCGCCCCGAGGGGCAGAGAGGGGCAGATCAAGGCCTTACCCAATCGGCGAGGTCGCTGGTTCAACGCCTAGGGAGCCCAGCTATAATCGGCCGGCATGATATAGCCGCCCTCATAGGGCACCACGTTGAGCGACTTCTTGTAGACGATCGTGAACACCGACTGGTACAGCGGCGGCGCCCAGGCGTGCTCTGACGAATCCTTTTCCAAGGCCTGATAGCCCGCCATGCGCTTGGCATCGTCCGTCTCGACCAGCAGCTTATGGACGCGATCCCCGACCGCCGGCTCCTTCCAGCCCGCGAAGGGCAGGGCGGAGTCCAGAATACGGCCGGCGTAATTCTCCGGATCGCCGGTTGGATTGGCCCAGCTGTACAGTGCCGGGCCCGGCAGGGTCGCGGAATGGTTCAGGTCGATATACTTCGCCAGCGAGACTTCCTGGATATCGGCCTGGATGCCGACGCCGCGCCACATCGAGGCGATCGCCCGCGCCACGTCGAAATCATTGGGGAACGCGCCGTTCGTCGCGATGAACGGGAATTGTACGGGATGATCCGGCCCGAAACCGGACTTCTTCAATAGTTCGATCGCGCGGGCCTTGTCATAGGGGAAGGTATAGCCGTCGACATAGGCCGCCGTGCCGGGGGTCTCCAGCACGCTCAAAGGCTTGGCCCCGCCGGCGTAGAATGCCTTGGACAGCGCCGCCTTATCGATCGACAGCTGCATCGCCAGGCGGACGTTTTCGTCCTGCATCACAGCGACATAGCTCGGCACCACCAGCATGACGATCTCGGAGAACGGGAAGGTCTTCGCGGTCAGACCGGGCAGCTGCCCGAGCCGCGTCATCTCGCGGATCGGCACCTGGACGGCGAGATCGGCACGACCGGCCTCGACCGCCGCGACCCGCGCCGAGGGGTCGGAGATGATCTGGAAGGTCACATGCTTGATCTTGGGCGCACCGCCCCAGTATTTGTCGAACGCCTCCAGCACGATGCGTGAGCCCCGTTCGTACTGCACCAGCTTGTAAGGACCGGCGCCGATCGGATGCTGCTTGAACTCATCCTCGCCGACTTTCTCGATATACGCCTTGGGCACGAAATACCCGGCCAGAAAGGCGAGATAGATCGGCGCCGCCGGTGCCGAGTTGGTGAAAACGATCACCGCCTTGGTCGGCGAGACGATCTCGACCGTCTGCAGCGCCGGCATGATGCGCCGGATCAGCAAGGACGGGTCCTTGGCCGGCCGGTCGATGATCGAGAACTTGATATCCTCGGAGGTCATCGGCGAACCGTCCTGAAACAGGATGCCATCGCGCAGGGTGATCTCCAGGCGCTTCTTGTCGGGATCCTGCCACTTCCACTCCTTGATCAGCCGCGGCTGCAGCTTGAGATCGGGGGAGTATTGCAGCGGGGAATCGAAGACCGCCTTGAAGACCGACTGGGCGCCCGTGAAGGTGGTCGCCGTCGGATCCCAGTTCGGCACGTCGAACGGAAAGGCGATCGTCAGGCTGTCGGTCGCCGCCCTTACGGGTGACGGGGCGAGCAGCGGAACCGCCGCGAGGAGGCACGCAAAACCGCCCATCAGGCGTTTCAAGGAGAAGAAAGATCCGATCATCGCGTCGCGTACTCCTACGGTTCGAGAAAGGTGCGTCTGTCCGGCGGTTAAGCGTGAGTGGTCACGGGATCACGGTAAGCGTCGTCATCGGGTAGTGGGAATTCTTGCCACTGAAGGGCGGAAAGTTTCGGAAATCCGCCCGCATCTCGTCGCGTACCGGCGAGTTCAGAGCGGCGTTCAGCGCCTCGGGACTGTCGAATACGGTCTTGTTGCGCTGCATATGCGCGACCCGCGGCCAGGGCAGGCCGCTGCACCAGTCGATACGGGTCGAGATCTCGATCTCGCGGATGCCGGGAAACCGCGCCATGATCGGCGGATGATGGGCGATGTAATGCGACAGCCAGAGATTGAGATCCTCCGCCATCCCCTCATAGGAGACCACATAGGTGCAAGGCAGTTGGCCGGGAGCGGTCCGGAACACCGGATCGGGCACCGAAAACGCCCGGGCGAGCATCGCCTGCTGGGTCACCGTGGCGCCGGCGAGGCTGGGCATCAGATCGGCTTGAGCCAGCATCCGGAAATGGCCATCGGCGGCGATCGCCGCCTCCAGCGCCTCGATATCGGCGAAATAGCATTCCAGGATCAGCGGCGGACACGGACCGTCATTCAGATAGGGATCATGGGCGCTCGCCGGGGTGAACACCAAGGCCTTGGTCATCCCCGGCGTCGCGCGCAGGACACCGACCAGCCGCGCCAGATCCGCCCCGTCCATGCAGGTATCCGGGCGACCTTGGGCAGTGAAGGTCAGGAAATAGCAGATCATGATCCGCCCATGCCGGTCGCCCCGTCGAACAGCCCTCTCATCGGCCCACCCCGTTCTCGCCGCCGCAATCGATGGCGTCCTCACGACGCAGTATCTTTAACATGATTTTAGCTTTAATTTCACTCATACATTGATCCGGACGCAAGGATCGCGCCATCAAAATCGCGGCATCCGCCGCGCAACCGAACCGGAGGATCGAGTGGCAGCACCATCGGCGCTTCCCGCCCTATTCGCACCCGCCGACCGGACGCTGCCGGCACTTCTGCGGCAGCAAGCCCAGCGTCACGGCGATCTGCCGCTGTTCAAGGCCGGGGCGACCGCCTGGACCGTCGCCGAATGCCGCGACGTCGCGGCGCGTTCGGCCGGCTCGCTCGTCGCGGCGGGTATTGGGGCGGGTGACCGGGTCGCCGTGATGTGCGGCAATCGCTCGGAATTCATGCAGCTCTATCTGGGCTGTGCCTGGCTGGGCGCCATCGCGGTCCCGATCAACACCGCCTCGAAGGGGCCGCAGCTCCGACACATTCTGGCGAATTCCGGCGCACGACTGCTCGCAATCGAGGCAGAGCTTGCCCCGTCCCTCGGCACCCTCGACCTCGGCACGCTGCCGATCGATTTGGTCTGGGTGATCGGCGACCATCCCGCCACCGGCATATCGATAGAGTGCCGGCACACCGCCCTGCCGGTGCTGGGCGAGGCGATCGCTCCGGGTACTGTCCGCCCCGGCGACACGGTGGCGATTCTCTATACCTCCGGCACGACCGGCCCGGCCAAGGGCGTCTGTTGCCCGCAGGCGCAGTATTTCTGGTGGGGCGTCAACACCGGCAACATCCTCGGCCTGCGCGAGGGCGACGTACAGGTGACGACCCTGCCGCTGTTCCATACCAATGCGCTCAACGCGTTTTATCAGGCGCTGCTCAACGGCGCCCAATTGGTCGCCGAGCCGCGCTTCTCTGCCTCCGCCTTCTGGACGTCGCTCGCGACGCATGGCGCCACCGTCACCTATGTGCTGGGCGCCATGGTGCCGATCCTGATGTCGAAGGAACCGTCGCCCGCCGATCGGGCGCATCACACGCGGGTGGCCCTGGCGCCGGGCGTTCCCGGACATCTGCAAAAGCCGTTCACCGAGCGGTTCGGCATCGCCCTGGTCGACGGCTTCGGCTCGACCGAGACCAACAACGTCATCGGCGACGACATGCATAGCCAAAAGCCGGGCTGGATGGGGCCGGTCTATCAGGGCTTCCAGGCCCGCGTAGTCGACCAGGACGACAACGAACTGCCGCCCGGCGAGGCCGGCGAGCTGATCCTGCGCTCCGACGAGCCCTATGCCTTCGCCACCGGCTATTTCGGCATGCCGGAAAAGACCGTCGAGGCTTGGCGCAATCTGTGGTTCCACACCGGCGACCGGGTGATCCGGGAGGCCGACGGCTATTTCAAATTCGTTGATCGGCTGAAGGATGCGATCCGGCGGCGCGGCGAGAACATCTCGTCCTTCGAGGTCGAGCAAGTGCTGCTGAGCCACCCCGCCATCGCCACCGCAGCGGCCTTTCCGGTCAATTCGGAGTTGGCGGAGGACGAGGTCATGGTCGCCATCGTGCTGCGCGACGGCGCCAGCCTGACACCGGTCGAGCTGATGGAATTCTGCCAGCCGCGCATGGCTTATTTCGCCATCCCCCGCTATGTCGCCTTCGTCGCGGAGCTGCCGGCGACCGAGAACGGCAAGATCCAGAAATACAAGCTGCGGGAGCGTGGCGTGATCCCCGGCACCTGGGATCGCGAGGCCGCCGGCTACAAGCTGGTGCGATGATGGCCTATGATGGTGTCGCCATCATAGGCGCGGCGGAACTGCCCTACGCCCGCAAGCTATCGGGCGCGACCACGGTCGATCTTCTGAAGGCCGTGTTCCTGCGCGCCCTCGCCCATGCCGGGATCGAGCATCGCGCGGTCGACGGGATCGCCGTCTCGTCCTTCACCCTGAAGCCGGACCACGCGATCGATGTCGCCTGGCAATTGGGCCTCAGCCCAAGATGGTGCATGGAGGACACGCTTGGCGGCGCCAGCGGCATCAACATGCTGCAACACGCCGCCCGTGCCATCCAGGCGGGCGACGCGGAAACCATCGTCATCCTGTCGGCCGACCATTTCCAGGCCGGCGATTTCAAGGATCTGGTCGAGAACTACAACCGGACGACCCGCGACCATCTGGCGCCGCTGAGCTTCGGCGGCCCGAACGGGCTGTTCGCCCTGGTGACGCAGCGCCACGCCAAGGCCCATGGGTTGGGGCGGGCGGATTACGGTGCCGTCTGCGTCGCCCAGCGCGATTGGGCACGGCGCAACCCGCAAGCAGTCTATCGCTCCGAGCTGACGCTGGAGGATTACCTCGCGCAACCCTTCATCGCGGATCCGCTGTGCCGCTATGACTGCGTGCCGGTGGTATCCGGCGCCGATGCCATCGTATTGACCGCCACCGATCATGCGGGCTCCGGCCGGCAGGTCGGTATCCGCGCGCTGGCCGCCCGCTACAATCCCGACCACCAGGAAGGCACGGGCTGCCGCACCAGCCTCGCCGATCTCGCCCCCGCGCTGTGGCGGGACGCCGACGCCGGTCCCGAAGAGATGGATATCGTGTCGATCTATGACGACTACCCGGTCATGGTGCTGGCGCAACTGGCCGATCTGGGTTTCGTGCCCGACGGCGATCTCAGCCGCTTCATCCAGGACCGGCTGCGCACCGGTACCCTGGCGGTGAATACCTCGGGCGGCCAGTTATCGGCCGGCCAAGCCGGGGCGGCCGGCGGGCTGCACGGCTTGGTCGAAGCGGTGATCCAGCTTCGCCACGAGGCCGGCGAGCGCCAAGTTCCCGACGCGCGGCTGGCGACGGTGGCGGGGTACGGCATGGTCGAATACCGCTATGGCATGTGCGCCAATGTCGTGGTGCTGGAGGGCTCCGACCGATGAGCGTCACCATCCACCGCTGTGCCGCCTGCGGCCACAGCTGCTTCCCCGCCCGCCAGCTCTGCCATCGCTGCGGCGGCGCCGAATGGACACCCGTCACCGTCGATCGCGGCACGGTGGAGGAGCTGACCACCGTGCTGCACCAGGCGGACGCCGCCGTGGCCGGCACTGTCCACCTCGCCTCGGTCCGGACCGATAGCGGGGTCGTGATCCTGGCCCGGCTGGACCGGGCGGTCGCGCTGGGGGCCGAGGTCGGCCTGACCCTGTCGCCGACGGGTGCGGTTCACGGGACGTAAGCAGCGTGTGATATTACCCTCTTTCTTGTTATTCTCGCGAAAGCGGGAATGACGAATAAGGTGAGGGATGAGCAGAGCGTTCCATCGACTTTCGAGCCTCCCAAGGAACCACACGATGCAGCTCTCGATCTTTCTCAGCGCCGCGGCCGCCGGCACGACGAGATCAGCCTGGAGGAGGTCGAGCGGATTGGGATTTGAAATCTCTCTTGCCCGAGTACTCTGGCACAGCACTGCCAATCAGAGATGATCGAACATCCCGACTTTCGGCTGCTGCGGCGCCGCAAGCTTGCCGACGCTCCCAAACTCGCATTACCTTATAAGGTGCTATCGGCTTGGGAATGCAGGAAAATCAGGGCATAGCCCTCATCACGGCTTCCGCAACCCGACCAGCTGATCCCGGTTGACGCAGTTGCGCAGCACGCCGGTCGCCAGATACTGCCGAGCCGTCGCCAGGGACTTCATCCGCATGTCGTCGATCGCGGAAGGCGAGGCGAAGGCGCTGTGCGGGGTCACGATCAGCCGCCCGGCGAGCCAGGGCTCGCCCGCCGTCAGGGCGCGCAGCAGGGGTTGCGTCGGGTCCGGCGGCTCGCTCGGCAGTACGTCCAGGCCGGCCGCCGTCAGATGGCCGGATTTCAGCGCGTCATGCACCGCGTCCGGGTCGACCAGCGCGCCGCGCGCGGTGTTGATCAGGATGCCGCCGGGCTTCATGAGGGCGAGGGCGTCGCGGCCGATCATGCCGCTGGTCTCGGCGGTCGACGGGGCGTGCAGGCTGACGATATCGGCTGTCCTCAGCCCGTCCTCCAGGCTATCGACGCGGCGATAGCCGGTGCCGAGTTCGAAGCCGCTCGGCCGATAGGGGTCAAAGAACACCACATCCATGTCGAGGGCGGCGGCGCGCCGGGCGGTCGCCAGGCCGATATTGCCCAGGCCGACGATCAGCATGGTCTGCCCGCGCAGCCGGCGCAGCGCCGGGGCGGCGGGTTTCGCGGTCCAATTGGTCGGATCGCGCTGCACCGCCGCATGGTAGTGGAACAGCCCCCGGGTCAGCGCCATCAGCAGGGCGATGGCGTGGTCCGCGACCTCCGTCGTGCCGTAATCCGGCGTGTTGCAGACGGCGATGCCGCGCGCGCCGAAGGCCGCCAGATCCATGTTGTCGAAGCCGACACCGGCGCGCACCACCAGCTTGCAGCGGTCGAGCTGCCGGGCCACCGTCTCGTCGTAGCGCAGGATGTGGTAGCAGACCAGCGCATCGGCCGACGCCCAGACATCGGCGGGAATGTCAGCCACCTTGGTGGCGCGGCGCAGTTCTAAGTCGAAGGGTGCCGCCGCCGCGCGCTCCGCCGCGTGGTCGTCCTCGAAATAGCCGTCGGCGATCAGAATTTTCACGAAGCGTGCTTTCGTTCAGGCGAGGCGGAGCCCGGCGCGGACCATCAGCGGCAACACGCGATCGATGAAGAACGGCAATTCCTCGCGGAAATTGACGAAGCTCAAAGTCGTCCCGGCGAAGCCGACGCGGTGCATCCGGGCCATTTCCTCGACGATCTTTTCCGGCGTGCCGATCAGCGGATAGGTCCCGGTGCCGCCGGCGAAGCGCTTGCGATAGAGCTCGAAGGCCTGCGGATCGTAGGAATTCGCCATCTCCTTCTTCATGCGCATGTGGTTGTCGACCGCCGCGTGATCGGCCAACTCGACGGCGTAGCGCTCGTAATAATCCTCCGCCTCCGCCTGGCTCTCGCGCACCACCACATGAGCGGTCGCGAACACGCCCAGCCGCCGGTCGGCGGCCGCGGCGCGCGTCGCGATATCGGCGATATCCCTAGCTCCGCTGTCGATCTCATGCAGCGTCGTGAGCATGAAGTCGCTGGTCCGGACGGCGAAATCGCGGCCGGGCGGCGAGAATGCCGCCGACATGGTCACCGGCAAGCCGCCGCCGGCCATGCCGGGCGCCCCCTCGACGCCCTTGCAGGTGAAATATTTGCCGGCGAAATCGAACGGCGCGTCGCTGGTCAGCAGCCGGGAGAAGATCTCGTGCCATTCCAGGCCCTGGGCGTAGCGGTCGCTCACCTGGGTCACGCCGAACATGTCGAATTCCGGCTGGTTCCAGCCGCAGACGATGTTGAGGCCGGCGCGCCCCCCGGCGATGTGATCGATCGTCGCCATCGCCTTGGCGGCGAACACCGGATGAACCAGCGGCACATGCACGGTCGAGAAGATCGCGATGCGCTGGGTCAGCGCCGCCAGCCCGGCGCCATGGGTCAGCGTCTCGTAGGAATGGCCACGCGCATCGGTTTCGCCGCCATAGCCCTTCCAGCGGGCGATCGGCAGGATGAATTCCAGCCCGGCGCGGTCGGCCATCTGGGCGACGGCGACGATATCGGCCCAGCCCGCCCGCCAGCGTTCCGGCACGGTGGTGAGCGTCAGCCCGCCATCCGCGTTCTCGGAAAACACCCCCAGCTTGAACGGGTTGGGACCCATCATCGGGTTGGTGCCCATCACCAGGTCTCTGTCGGGTTGAAATACCCGCCGAATTGCCGCTCGACCCCTTTCGGATCGATCGCCAGGCCGAAGGCGACACCAGCAGCCATGTCGCCGGGATAAACCTCCTCCAGGCCCACCTTCAGCCCATCGATCACCGCGTCCGCCACGTCACCGGGCGGCATCTTCGGCCCCTGCAGATCGCGCGACATATCGGTATCGACCGCGCCCGGCATGACCGCCATCACCTTGGTGCTCTGCGCCTGCAGATGTGCGCGTACCGAGTGGGTGAGCGACAGCGCCGCGGCCTTGGAGGCGCAAAGCGGCCCCATCGCCGGCAGGCTGGCCCGCGACAGGATCGACAGGATGTTCACGATCGTGCCGCCGCCATTGCGCCGCAGCACCGGCGCGAAGGCCCGGCACATGCGCAGCGGGCCGAAATAATTCGTCTCCATCTCGGCGCGGGCGTTGCCCATGACGTCCGGCGAGGTGAAGGCCTGGTTGAAGTTCAGGCCGGCATTGTTGATCAGCAGCGTGACATCGCCGGCTTGCGCCGCCGCCGCCTCGACCGCCGCGTCGCTGGTGATGTCGAGGGTCACCGGGATCAACTTGCCGCCGCCGGTCGCGATCAGGTCGGCGATCTGCGCCGTGTCCCGCGCCGCGCAATAGACCCGCTTGGCCCCCGCGGCGAGCAGCCGATCGACCAGCGAGCGGCCGATGCCGCGAGAGGTCCCGGTGACGAAGGCCACAGCCCCGTCGAGGACGGTGGCGGGCGGCTGCCCGGCGGCCAGGAAGCGGCCGCTGGTCGTCTTGAAGGCGCCGTTCAGCAGAGACGCGTCCTCGCCCAGCACCGAAAGCTGAAAGCCCTGCCGGCGCCGCTCCAGGGCGATCGTGCCGTAGATCGTGAAGATGCCGCAGGCAGTGCCGGCGGCACTACAGGCGGCGGCGATGGTCTCGATCGCCGCCTCGTGCACCGGGCCGTTATCCGGAAAGCAGCCGAGCGACAGGGCGAGATCGCCGGTGCCGATGAACACCATGTCGAGCCCGGGGGTCGCCGCGATCGCGGCGGCGTTCTCCAGGCCCAGCTTGGTTTCGATCATGACCGCGACCAGCACGCCGTCATTCGCCTCGGCCACGTAGTTCTTGAAATCGGTCAGCGGCCGCACGCCGCCACCGGATCGGCTGCCGAGCGGCGGAAACCGGGCGGCATCGACGGCGCGGCGCGCCTCCTCGGCGGTCTCGACGAGCGGCACGATGACGCCCACGGCACCGGCATCAAGAGCGGCGCCGATCTCCAGCGGCGCGTTGCGGGCAACGCGGACCAGCGGCGAGGCCTTGTGCCGGGTCATGCCGATCGCGGCTTCGAGCGCCTGCCGTTCCCACAATCCATGCTGCAGGTCGAACACCAGCGCATCGGGCCCTGCATCAGCCGCCAATTCGGCAATCGAAGGAGATCCCAGCGCCAGCCACAGACAGCCGAGCGACTCGCCTCCGGCGATCCGCTGGCGCAACCAGCCGCCCTTCACCAATCCGGGCGCCATTATTGCGCGGCCACGTCGGCTTTGGCGCTGTCGCCCCAGCGTGGGTTCAGCGTATTCGATGGCAGGCTCGGATCCAGCAGCTTGGCCACTGCCTCGTGCCCGACGACGGGGTAAAGCTTCGGGTCCAGCAAGCCGATCTGCACCAGGACCGAAGCCTGATCCCAATAGATATGCTCGTTGTAAAGCTTGTCGCCACGGAAGCAGATGACGGCGAGCACCGGCGTCTCGACATATTTGCCGGTCGGCTTCACGCCGGGCAGGATCCAATCGATTTCGCGGTCATGGGTGAAGCAGAACAGCATCTCGTCGACCACCCGGTCGGCGCCGATGGTGCGCGAGATCGGCACCAGCTTGGTATCCGCCGGATTGCTGTCGACGAAGTGGTGCTTGTAGAAGCGGTAGAGCTCGCGGTAGCCCACCCCGCCGGTCATCGTCGGGATGTGATTGACATAGGGCTCGGCGACCATCGTCGCCATGGTCTTGCCCACGTCGCGCAGGCCGAACTCGTATTCGCAATGCTTGTCCCACAGCGCGCTGAGGTCGTAATGCGGCCCCATCACCTTGCGAAAGACGGCGATCGAACGGGAATGCGCCATCATCGTCGCCGGCTTGTCGAAGGCATCGCGACCCTGGGCGGCGAAGCCGTGGCCGACGGCCGGGTAAACATGGATCTCGACATTGGGCAGGCCGCTGAGACGCGCCTGGATGGCGGCCAGCGCCTCGGGCGAGACGTGATTGTCGGTGGTGCCGAAATGCAGCGCCAGCGGCACGGTGATCGCCGCCGCCTCATCGAGATGCCCCTCGATGCCGACACCGTAATAGCCCACCGCGCAATCCACACCGGAGCGCGAGGCGGCCAGCAGCGCCAGCAGCCCGCCCAGGCAGAACCCCAACGCGCCGACCTTGCCCTGGCATTGCGGCAGGGCGCGCAGCGCCTTCACCGAGGCGGTGATGTCGTCCGATGCCTTGGTGAAATCGAACTTCTGGTAAAGCGCGAAGGCCTTTTGCATATCCGCATCGCCGAAGCCCAGCTCGACACCGGGCTCCAGCCGCCAGAACAGATCCGGGGCCAACACCACATAGCCTTCCTCGGCATAATAGTCGGCGACCGCGCGCATGTTCGCGTTGACACCGAAAATCTCCTGCAACAGGACGATGCCGGGGCCGCTGCCCGATGACGGGACCGCCAGATAACCGGCGAAGGTGCCGCCATCCGCGGCCGCGATGGTGACTGTCTGTCCTGCCATGACTTACCTCCAAGGCGATTATCGAGCGGAAAAGCGGTCGATGACGCTTATGCGAACGGGGCTTCGCGGAGCCGGCTCTCGGACATCCGTATAATGAATTTTAGCGTTAAAATATCGTATGACACGTCCAACAAACCTGTCAATGCCAGTCCGACCTCTATACTGGCCCGACCCTATACCGGCCCGAGCCGCTTACTCCGCCAACCGATAGGTCGACGCGATCCGGCTGGCCTGGTCGTAGAGGCCGATCAGCATGTCCAGGGTCTGGGTCGCCTGCACGAGGTTCTCGTTGGGCGTCTTGAGCTTGGCGATCATGCTGAGCAGGATGTCGCGCCGCACCTCGCTATAGGTATCCGTCACCTTCCGCCCGGCCGCCGAGACGGTGTAGCTGGTCTGTTTCTTCGACACCGCATTGGCCTTTTCAAGGAGGCCGGCGGAGAGCAGTTTCTTCAGGCTGTACTGAATATTCGCCACATCGTCGCGGTTCAGCAGCCGGGCGATTTCCGACAGGCTTTTCGGCATGTCGCGCATCCGGATGATGTGCAGCACCGCCGCGTCCTGGCCGCTGAGACCGCTATCGATGGCGCAGGACATGCAGTCGCCCTGCCAGCGCACGAAGGCGGCGGAAAACCGCCAGATCGCGTATTCGAACTCCATGACGGCGACTTCGTTGCTATCGACCGCCAGATGAGATGTCTTGTCGAGCGGCGACGAACGCCCGCGATCCTGGGACAAAGCCACGCTCCGAATTCTATGCTTGGGTGATCCTCCTTACAGATCGGACGAGACCACCGCAAGCCAAGTACACCGCGCGGGAGAGATCAAGATGGACGAAGTGGCGCTGCGCCGGAGCATCATCGAGCATTGCCTGGAGATGAATGCGAGCGGGTTGAACGCCGGCACCTCGGGCAATATCAGCGTGCGCTGGGGCGACGGGTTGCTCGTGACGCCGACCGGCATTCCCTATCGGGACCTGGCACCCGGGGATTTGCCCTTCATGCGGTTCGACGGGACCTGGCAAGGCCCGCTGGCGCCCTCCAGCGAGTGGCGTTTCCACCTGGACATTCTGCGGAACCGACCGGAGGTGAACGCGGTCGTGCACACGCACCCGCCCTATTCGACAGCACTTGCCATCAAGCATCTTGAGATCCCGGCGCTGCACTACATGATCGCCGCGGCCGGCGGCAATTCGATCCGCTGCGCGCGCTACGAGACCTATGGCACGGCGGCTCTGAGCGAGGCTGTGCTGGAAGCGCTGGAGGGCCGCAAGGCCTGCCTGATGGCCAATCACGGCATGATTGCCACAGGCCCCAGCCTCGACCGCGCCATGTGGCTGGCGGTCGAAGTCGAGACGCTGGCTCGACAATACGTGCTGACCCTGCAGCTCGGCGGCCCGATCCTGCTCGACGATGCCGAGATCGACCGGGTGGTCGAGAAGTTCAAGGGCTACGGCATGAGGTCAAAGGCGGCGCCCGACCTGCCCCTCTCCGTCCCTGGGGCTACTACCGTTGGTTCGGCTACTTCCGCCGCAGGTATTTCGCCCCCAGATCGTAGAAGCTGTAAAGCGCATCGCCGGCGATGACACCGGCGGCGAAGACTTCCATATCCGCCCGACGTTCCGGCGCCGTTAGCCGCGTCCAGACGGTGCGCAGCGCGACGCCGATCAGCACGGCCCAGCCAGCCGCCGGAAACGAGATCAACAAGCCGGTGGCGAACAGCACGCCGAGCTGCCGCTTCGGCCCACCCAGGAACTGCACGATGGCGCCGGGGATCGCCCAGATGAACAGCTTCCAGGCGATGTCGGGCGAGGCGCCGGCCTTGATGGTCGCGGCATAGACCTTGTCGACCGGCGGCAGGAGGTTGTTCGCGAAATAGGTCGGATGGGCGATCGCCACCACGACACCGGCGACCGCGAAGGCGAACAGGGCGGCGAAGAGTTGCTGCTTGCGCCCCTCCCGCTCGAACACCGGATCGCGGCCATAACCACGCAGCATGTAGCCGGCCTTGAGGTCGTAGCCCATATCGGCGAAGGCCGGGCCGGTGGCGGCGGAAAATCCCACCAGCAGGGTCAGCGCCAGCGGCGGAAAGCCGATCAGGATGCCCAGCACCAGCGTGATCAACGCCACCGCGAAGGCCGGGAACCAGCCCGCATGCATCGCGGCCAAACCGACGATCAGTTCATGCGCCAAGGCGGCGAAGGCGGCATAGAGCAGGAACAGCAGCAGCATGCCGGGCGTGAGTTCCGCCCAAAGCCCGCCCATCAGCGCCAGCAGCAGGGCGATCAGCAGATAGGCGACACTGCCGATGCCCAGGGAGCGCCGTACCGAGGCGCTGCTCCGCTGCGTGCCGACCGGGGTGGTGCCATCGCCGCGCAGCATCAGCATGACGACCTGCGCCAAGGCGACCAGCCCGGCCCCCACCATCATGCCATGGGGCAGATAGGCGGCGGCGATGTCGCCCTTCGGGATGAGCCCGGCGAACAACTCGCCGCCGAACAGCAGCGCCGAATAGCCCCGGACCAGGAGGCCCACGCCGAACATGGTCAACGCCCAGATATTGCCGATGAAGGCCACGCCGAAGGCCGACATCACGCCGGTGAAGAAATACGATCCACCGATGCCGACCGCGAGGCCGCCCAGCAGGACCAGACCTTTGCGACCGCCCTCGTCGCCGGCGCGGATCGCCTCCGCCGCCGCGACACCGGGCGGCCAGGCACCGCTGCTCGGAAAGATCTCGCTATCGAACATGCGGTACAGCATGTAGCCGTCGACCAGCATGGCGATGAATACACCCAGCAGCATCGGCAGCACCAGCTCCGGCATCCCCATCACGAAGGGAATACCGATCGGCAGCAGCAATGCGTTGCCGGCCCCGAAGGTCGCCGCGGAAATAGCACTCTGCGCCAGGTTCTGCACATGCACCGATCGGTAGCGGGCGAAGGCCGCGAACGGGATTCGGGCCAGCGCCATGCCGGCCAGCGCGCCGATCAGCGAGGTGTTGGTGGTGATGCCCAGCGTGACGATCAACTGCGTACCGATGATCGCGCCGACGACGCAGAGCGGTGCGATCAGCAGAATACTGCCCAGGCTGAAGAACTTGGGGTGAGGTCCGGAGGGGGGCATCGGGCTTCCTTAAGATGCTGGCTGGAAGGATGGGCGGTCTACTCGGCGGCCGTGGCTGAAGATGCGCCGCCGCCATAATCACGCTTAGCGGTATCGGGCGAGACGTAGCCATCGGCCACGTCGTCATCCAACCGCGCCCGCTGCCGCTCCCGCGGGTCGCCATAGCCGGCGCCGCCGCCCAGACACACCTCGACCATCCGATCGGTCGTCGTGAGCGTCACCAGCTCGCCGGTGCCGCAGTCGTGCACCACCTCGCCTTGCACATCCAATACCACGCCCCGGACGCCACCCCCCGCCCGGCCGCCGAACAGCCCCTCCGAAGCGATGCCGACGCCCTCGGGATAGACCGAGAACAGGGTCGGTAGCCCGTCATCATGCAGCTTGCGCAGTCGCGTGCGCACGCCGAGACCGCCACGCTGCGATCCCGGGCCGCCGGAATCGGTGACCAGCGACTTTTCCACCACCAGCACCGGCGCCCGGCTTTCCAGCAACTCAATCGAGGTATTCGCCGCGGAGGTCGGGTACAGCAGCGCGGACTTGCCATCGCTGCCCGCCGAACCGCCCTGGCCGCCGCCCATGAAGAAATGATCGGCGTAGAGATGGCCGTCGGGATCGCGGCCATAGATGTTCACGGCATGGGGCAGGCCGGTCGCCGCCTGCACCTGCCCCGGTGCCGCCTCGGCCAGGGCGCGGAAGATGTTCGGTGCCAGGTACCAGCCGGTCCGGGTGCGCAGATTGACCGAGGCCGGCCGGGTGCAGTTCAGGATCGAGCCTTCCGGCGCCTTCACCGTGAACGGCCGATAGCAACCGGCATTGCCGCGCACGCCGGGGCTCAGCATGCATTTCAGCGGATACGTCGCATGGGCCGCGGCATAGCTGTAGGTGCAGTTGAGCCCGCCCTGCGCCTGTTGTGGTGGTGCCCCGTCGAAATCCAGCTCGATCGTGTCGCCTGCCACCGTGAGCTTCAGCGGATAGCGCAGCTTGGTGCCGAGCGGATTGTTGAAGGTCTCGGAATGATAGACGCCATCCGGCACCGCCCGGATCGCGTCGCGCATCGCCGCTTCCGAGCGGTTCTGCACCACCGCGGACAGCGCCCGCAGGTCGTACATGCCGTAGTCATCCATGAAGTGCAGCAGCCGGTCGGCGCCGAGCTGGTTGGCCGAGACGAAGGAGAAGATATCGCCCAGCACCTCGTCGCTCTTGCGCACGTTCTCGGCGAGCAGGGTCAGCAGATCCTCGTTCGGCACCCCGGCCCGGTGCAGCATCATCGGCGGGATCTGCACGCCCTCGTCATAGATCTCCCGGGCGCGCAGGCTGTCCTTGGTGCCGCCGATATCGGCGACATGGCCGACCGTGCCCAACAGCGCGACCACGCGGCCGTCGCGGAACACCGGCGTCACGACGGCGATATCGAACAGATGCCCGGCGCAGAGCCATGGATCATTAGTGATCAGCACGTCGCCGGGGCGCAGCGTCTCGGCCGGGAATTTCGCCATCAGCGCCTTGGCCGCGCGTGGCAGGGTGAGGTTGAATACCGGCATGGCACGCGGCGAATGCGCCAGGCTCTCGCCCGTGGGATCGAGCAGGTCGCAGGCGAAATCCTGCGCCTCCGAGACGATCAACGAGAAGGCTGTGCGGCAGATCGTATGCCACATCTCCTCCACCACCGTGACCAGGCGCGCCCACATGATCTCCAGCGAGACCGGATCCGCCTCGATCAGCGCCATCGCCTGGTCGATCGGCGTGTCCCGGGTGATGCGCGCGGCGGCCGGTGCCGCCACGGCGACCGCGATGCGCAAGGTGCCGGTGGCATCCACCGTCACGGCGTCGCCGGGTGCGATGATGGTGGTGGCCTCCCGCTCCTCGATGATGGCCGGACCCGCCACCTCGTCACCCGGCGCGAGCGCGTAGCGGTCATAGACGGGGGTGTCGACGAAGCCATCGCCGAAATAGGCGGGCCGGCTACCCTTGCGCGCGACACCGGTCACCGTGGCATCCGCCCGCGCCAGGGTGAGCTCCGGCAGCTTGCCGCGACAGCGCACGCGCAACGAGACGATCTGCACCGCCATGCCGGCATAGACCGCCGTGTAGCGCGCGGCGTAAGCAGTGGCGAACGCCGCCTGGATCGCCGGCATGGCCGCTTCGGTGATCGCCCCGTCCGGCAGCGTGACGTTGATCTCGTGCAACTGGCCGAACAGCCGCATATCGGCGGAGCGTTCGGTGAACACATCCTCGGCGGCGACCCCGGCCGCCAGCAGACGCGCCTCGGTCTCCGCCACCAACTCGGCCAGCACCGCGTCGATGGTCGCGGCAACACCGGGCGCGTCGAGGCGCAGCGGATGGCTGCGTACCTGTTCGAAGGAGAGCGGGGCCGCGAGGAACCCCAGCGCCGAGGCGGCACCGGAGGCCGGCGGGATCAGTACCTCCCGCACACCCAGAACCCGGGCCACCCCGGCGGCATGGGCGGGGCCGGCGCCGCCGAAGCCCACCATGGCGTAGTGCCGTGGATCCTTGCCCTTCTCGACGATATGGATGCGCGCCGCCGCCGCCATGCTCTCGACCACCATACGGTGGATGCCCCAGGCGGTCTCGACCGGCGACAGACCCAGCTCTCCACCGACCCGGGCGAGCGCCTGTTTCGCCGCCTTCACATCGAGCGCCATGCGCCCGCCCAGGAAAAAGCCTGGGTCGTAATAGCCCAGCAGCAGGCTGGCATCCGTCACTGTTGGTTCCATGCCGCCACGGCCATAGCAGGCCGGCCCCGGATCGGCGCCGGCCGAGTGCGGCCCGACGCGCAACAACCCGACCTCGTCGATACTGGCGATCGACCCGCCGCCGGCACCGATCTCGATCATGTCGATCACCGGCGCCTTGATCGGCAGGCCCGAGCCCTTCTTGAAGCGATGCATCCGTGCCGCTTCCATCTCCGCCGCGATCGCCGCCCGACCGTCCTCGATCAGGCAGGCTTTCGCCGTGGTGCCGCCCATGTCAAAGGAGATGACATCGGGCTTGCCCGCCATCTGACCGAAGAACGCCGTGGCGAGACCGCCGCCGGCCGGGCCGGATTCCAGCAGCCGGATAGGGAAGGCACGCGCCGTCTCGGGCGACACCAGCCCGCCGGCGGAATGCATGAGATAGAGCGCGCCGCGAAAGCCGCGCTGCCACAATTCCCGCTCCAGCCGCTGCACATAGCGATCCATCAGCGGCTGCACGAAAGCATTGGCGCAGGTTGTCACCAGGCGCTGGTATTCCCAAAGCTCCGCCACCACATCCGACGACAGCGAAACCGCCATGTCAGGCAGCAGCGCGCGGATCGCGGCACCGGCCGCCCGCTCATGCGCCGGGTTGCGATAGGCGTGCAGGAAGCAGACGGCGATAGCCTCCACCCCATCCGTGGCCAATCTACGAGCGGCATCGCGCACGGCGTCGAGGTCGAGCGGCGTCACTATGTTGCCGTCGCGGTCGAGCCGCTCGGCCACCTCCAGCCGGCGGCGGCGCGGCACCAGGGGATCGGGATATTGCAGGAACAGGTCGTAGATGTCGTAGCGCTGTTCCGTACCCATCTCGAGGATGTCGCGGAACCCGGCCGTGGTGATCAGGCCGAGCTTGGCGCCACGCCGCTCGATCAGCGCATTGGTGACGAGCGTCGTGCCGTGCACGATCTCCGCCACATCGGAGAGCTGGATCCCGGCACCGGTGACCAATTCCGCTAGCCCCGCCAGGGCGCCGACCGACGGATCCAGCGGCGTGGTCAGGCATTTATGCAGCCGGATATCCGCCCGCTGCTCGTCCAGCAGGATGAAGTCGGTAAAGGTGCCGCCGATGTCGAAGCCGATGCGATAGCGGCGGGACTGGCTCATGAGGCTCTCCTACGATGGGTCGGCGATGCGGATGCGGGTGTGGGGGATCGCAACCAGGCGGGATCGCCGAGTTCGGCTCCCAGCCGAGCGGCTGCCTCGGTCAGCAGGGCGCGCAACCTGACGCGCTCGGGCTCGGTCATCAGAGTGATCGGATACGTGACGCAGGCGCTGGCGGCCTCGTCGGTGGCGGGATCGAGGACGACGACGGCGATCGTGCCGATGCCGCGATGGCCCTCATCCTCGGCCTCGGACCAGCCTTGCTGGCGCGCCTGGGCGATGCGCGCCAGCACCTCGGCGCGCGAGGCCGGCGCCGACGGCGAAACCGGCTCTACCGTCTCCGGCAGCAGCTTCACGAGTGCTGCGTCGGACAGGCGGGCGAGCAGGGCACGGCCGACCGCGGTGGCGACGGCCGGCATGCGCGTGCCCGCCGGCCGCGCCACGCGCAAATCCTGCCAGCCGGGGACCATCCGGACGCCGAAGATCTCCAGCCCATCGCGGATCGAGACATAGCCGGTATGGCCGACCACCTGGACGACATCGGCCAGCATCGCCTGCAGCCGGTCGATCAGGCGCGACTCCCCGCGCCCGGCCTTCCCGAGACCGATGACCAGCGGCCCCGGCCGATAGCGGCGCGAGCCCGCCGCCTGCTCCAGCAAGCCTTGCTCGGCCATCGCCTTCAGCAGGCGCGAGGTGGAACTTTTCGGGATAGCCAGCAGGGTCGCCGCCTCGGTCACGGACAATTCCGCCCGATCGGGACCGAAGCTACGGAAGACGCCGGCGATGTTAGCAATGCTCGACAAGAGTTGCTCCTGTTGCAACACTTGTTGACCCTAATGCAACTATCCCGCTTTTCCAAGCGCCCTTAGCAGGGTGGCCGCGTCACTCGGCTGGCAGGCTCTCGTGGCTGATCGGGCCGTGCTCCACGCTCGGCAGCGGCCCGAAGGCCGCGTATTTCGACAGGAAGTAAAGCAGGCCCGCCACCACCAGGTAGGACACCGCCATCGGCATGGAACTGCCGATGCCGATGGCCTCGCCATGGATCAGGCCGAAGAAGGTGAGGATGACGCCGGCCAGGGCGAAGGCGGCGGCCTTATGGAACTCGCGGTCGATGATGAACACGGCGATCGACCCCAGCACGATGCCGGCCAGTGTCGCACCGCCGCCCATCACCTCGAGCCCGCGATAAAGCACGCCGACCTGCTCCAGCTTGGCCATGCCGACGGCACCGGCGTTGGTGCCCGCCGCCCCCAGCGCGTTGTCGATCTGCGTCTTGCCCCAGGCGGCGATCTGCGGCAGGAAGGCCAGCACGATCGCCGGCGCGTGGCGGTGCGGCGTTTCCTGGAACGCCTGCGAGCCGATCAGCATGCCGATATAGAGCAGGATCGGCAGGATCGCGATGACCGGGATCAGCGAGCTGATCAGGGCCACGATGCCGAAACTGGTCAGCAGGATCACCACGATGCCGGTGGCCGCCGAATAGCCGATACGGCCGCCCATCGCCTTCCAGCCGGGATGGCCGATATAGACCGCGTTGATGAACGGATTGCCCATCAGGCAGCCGATCAGGCTGATCACCCCATCCGCCGTCAGCACCCGCGTGGTCGGGAAGCTGTCCCCGGCCGCCGCGGCGCTCTCGACATTGTCCATCGCCTCGACCAGGTCGTAGATGCCGAACGGGATCGCGGTGATCAGGATGACGCCGAGATATTTGAAGCCGCCGAACACCTCCGTCACCGCCGGCATCGGATATTGGAAGCCGAAATTGCCGAGGGCGGCGCCGACTTTCGCCAGGCCGAGATCGCCATAGCCGAGGCCGAACAGGTTCGAGCCCCAGGCGATCACCGTGCCGACCGCGATGGCGACCAAACCGCCCGGCACACCACCGAAATAGCGCACACCGCCGAACCAGCTGGCCAGGATGACGGCGAAGCACACCACGCCGATCACCGGCGTCATGAACATCTGCGCCGCCGGGCTCATCGAAATGAAGGTGATCGAGATGCCGGCGAGCGAGCCCAGCAGGGCGGCGCGCGGGGTGATGCGGCGCACGATCGGGGCGAGAAAGCCGCCGGCCATGAGCACGAAGCTCTGGATGAACACCCAGGTCAGCCCGGCCTCCCAAGCCTCCACGGGGTCGCCGGATTTCAGCAGGATCGGCAGCATGACGACGAAGGTGACGACGAACATATGCGGGACGCTGATGCCCGAGGGCAACGCGCAGACGTCGCTGCGTCCGGTCCTCTGCGCCAGCCGATAGGCCAGCCAGGCATAATAGACCGTGGACAGGAACAGCATCAGCCCCAGCGCCGGCAGGATGCGCCCGAACACCAGCGCATCGGGCATCTTCAGCACGAACCGCAGGAGACCGGTCAGCACCAGCACATTCACCAGGATATTGGTGCCGAAGCCGAACAGCGCATTCCAATCGCCGGGCACCCAGAGCCGTGGGCCCGAAGCCGTCGTCGCACGCGTGACCATCATGCAGTTCCCTATGAAGAGGGTTGGGCGGAAAGTACTTAGATCCCGGAAAGGGCTCTGATCACCGTGTCGGATTGGCCGACCCAGCCGAAGATGCCGCCCTGCGCCTTGATCATGCGCAGGCCGAAATCCTGGAACTCCGGAAAATAGGAACCGACGCAATCGGCCAGCACCAGGCAGTCGAAGCCACGGTCATTGGCCTCCCGCACGGTGGTGTTGACGCAAACTTCGGTGGTGACGCCGGCCACCAGCAATTGGGTGATGCCGGCATGGCGCAGGATCGCCTCCAGATCGGTGGCGTAGAAGGCGCCCTTGCCGGGCTTGTCGATAACCGGCTCGTCCGGCAGGGGGGCGAGTTCGGGGATGATGTCGTGCCCGGCCTCGCCGCGCACCAGGATACGGCCCATCGGCCCGGCATCGCCGATGCTGACGGGGCCGCCGCCACGGATCTTCTTGGCGGGCGGCAGATCGGCAAGATCCGGACGGTGGCCCTCGCGGGTATGGATGACGCGCAGCCCGGCGGCGCGGGCGGCTTCCAGCATCCGGCGGGTCGGGGCGATCGTCGGACGCAATTGGGCGACGTCATTGCCCAGCATGGCGCCGAAGCCGCCCGGCTCCAGGAAATCCCGCTGCATGTCGATGATGAGGAAGACCGCGTGCGCCGGGTCGAAGGCAAACGGGTATGGTTCCGCTTCGATGCTCGCCATGCCGCCTCCTGGCCGATACGCGGCTCGTGGTCCGCGTTTATGTCAGGTTTATTGCGAAAAGCGGGCCAGCCGATCGGGGCCGGAAAATCCGGCTGCGCGCGAGGCGGCCTGGGCGCCTGACCCGTCCTTTTTACAGCCGCCGGCTGATTGCGTATGCATTTAATGACGCAATGATTGCAATTTATGCAGAAGATGCCGGCGTGGATTTTGCGTGGCAGACGGGTATTGTCTAGTCATAACGACCAAGATTGGGGAGTGAGACGTTGATCCCTGTCATCGACATCGCCGGCGTCCGCCGGCACGAGCCGGACGCCACGAAGCTGGCCGCGGCGGCGATCCACGAGGCCTGCGTGACCTCGGGCTTTTTCTACATCAAGAATCATGGCGTCCCCGACCCGGTGATCGATGGGGCGGTCGCCCAAGCGCGCCAGTTTTTTCATCTGCCGATCGAGCAAAAGCGCAAGGTCGCGGTGAACGCGCGGCATCGCGGCTTCAATGCGCTGGGCGATGCGCTGATGTACGAGGCGTCCCGCCCGGACCAGAAGGAGTTCTTCAGCATCGGCCTGGAACTGCCGGAGGATGATCCCGACGTCGTAGCCGGCGAGAAGCTGCGCGGACCGAACAACTGGCCGGCGGATATGCCCGATTTCCGGATGGCGCTGTCGGGCTATTACGACGCGCTCGGGGCCTGCGGCGCCGATCTGATGCGCGCGGTCGCGGTGTCGCTGGGCAGGACGGAGGATTTCTTCGCCGACAAATACCGCAAGCGGCTGCAGCGCACCCAGATCATTTACTACCCGAGCCAGCCACCCGACATCGAGGACGACCAGTTCGGCGTGGCGCCGCACACCGATTTCGGCTGCGTCACCCTGCTATGGCAGGATCAGAATGGCGGGTTGGAGGTGCTGGAGCGATCGACGAAGTCCTGGCTGCCGGCGCCGCCGATCCCAGGCACCTTGGTGGTCAATGTCGGCGATCTGCTGGGCCGCTGGACCAATGACCGCTATGCCTCGACACCCCATCGGGTGGTCAACCGGTCCGGCCGGGAGCGGTTTTCGATCGCGACCTTCTACGACCCCGACTACCAGGCCCTGATCGATCCCCGCGCCCTGGGGACGCCGGAGAGCGAGTGTCGCTACGAGCCCGTGCCGGCCGGCGACCACATCATCGGCCGCATCTCCCGCTCGTTCGGCTATCGCAAGACGCTGAAGGAGCCGGTTTAACGACCATCAAACCGTCACCACCAACGGAATGGAACCGGTTTGCGGTCGTTTTGCTGGGCTTTCGCCACGTTTTATCCCGCATTTCTCAATATTGGACGATATGCGGGATAACGCGTTTATAACCAAAGACCTAAACCTCCAGAATCTGAAATTCTCTAGGCCACCCTACGTATAGTCGATCGAATTTCAGGACACTGAAGCGAATCAGACGGCGACCTGCATCTCGCCCAGATAGGCCTCGCGGATAGCAGGGTTCTGGCGTAGTTCGGCGGCCGTGCCCGACAGCACGACCTGGCCGGTTTGCAGCACATAGGCGCGGTGGGCGATCGACAGCGCCATATTGGCGTTCTGCTCCACCATGAAGATCGTCGTGCCTTGTCGGTTGATCTCCTGGATGATGTCGAAGGTCTGCTCGACATAGAGCGGCGACAGGCCCATCGACGGCTCGTCCATGCAGATGAGGCGCGGCCTTGCCATCAGCGCCCGGCCTATCGCCACCATCTGCTGCTCCCCGCCGGACAGCGTGCCGGCGATCTGGGCGCGGCGTTCCTTCACCCGGGGGAACAGGCTGTAGACCCGCTCCAGATCCGCATCGAAATCGGCGCCGCGCGGCTTGGTATAGGCGCCCATCTCCAGGTTCTCGTACACCGTCATGCGCGTGAACAGCCGACGCGCCTCCAGCACCGGGGCGATGCCGCGCCGCACCCGTTCGGCGGTCGACAGCTTTTCGATCGGCTTGCCGTCGAACACGACGCGCCCACGGGTCGGCCGCACCACGCCCATGATCGTCTTCATGGTGGTGGATTTGCCGCAGGCATTGCCGCCCAGCAGGCTGACGATCTCGCCTTGGCCGATCGTGTAATTGACCTTTTTCAGGACATGCAGATCGCCGTAATGGGTGTCGACGTCTTGAAATTCCAGCAACAGCCCGCCGGTCGGGACGCTCGCGGTGATCTCAGACAACACCGGCACTCCCCGCCTGGCTGTTGCGGCCGAGATAGGCGCGCAGTACCTCCTCGTCCTGGCGCACCTCGGCCGGTGTGCCTTTGGCGATCTGCTCGCCATGATCCAGCACCACCACTATGTCGGCGAGGCTGGTGACCACGTCCAGCTTGTGCTCGATCAGCAGGATGGTGAGGCCGAGCTTGTGCAGGCTCTTGATCTGTTCGGCGAGTTCAAGGGTCTCGGCCGGGTTCATGCCCGCCGTCGGCTCGTCGAGCAGCAGCAGGCGCGGCCGCGAGGCCAGCGCCCGAGCGATCTCGACGCGCCGGCGATTGGCATAAGACAAGCTGTTCACGGTTTGGCTGACCCGCGGCAACAGACGATTGCCGAAGACCGAGACGATCTCCATCGCCCATTCCGTCGCCGCGCGCTCCTCCGCCCGTGTGCCGGGCAGCCGCAGAATGGCGCGCAGCGGGCCGGTGCGCAGCCGCGCGTGCTGCCCGACCAGGATGTTCTCCAGCACGGTGAGGTTCGGGAACAAGCGGATATTCTGGAAGGTGCGCGCCAAGCCGCGCTTCAGCACCTCATGCGGGGCGAGGCCCAGGATCTCCTCGCCGGCGAACCGGATGCTGCCGCTGCCGGCGCGGATCAATCCGGTGGCGACGTTGAACATGGTGGATTTGCCGGAGCCGTTCGGCCCGATCACCGCGACCACGCTGCCCGCCGGTACGGTGAGGTCGATCGATTTCAGGGCCACCAGACCGCCGAAGCGCACGGTCAATCCCTTGATCTCCAGCAGCGGCGCGCCCGGCGCATCCTCCTGGCCGATACCGCTCAACGCCGAAAACCCGCCGCGGCGCACCTCGGCATGCTGCTGGTCAAAGCTCAGCGCCGGCACCTTTCGCGTCGCGGGGATCAGCCCCTCGCGCCGGTACAGCATCATCACCACCAGGATGATGCCGAAGATCAGCTCGATCGAAGGCACCAAGTCGATTTTCTGCAGAAACGGGCTGCCGACCAGGTCCCCCAACACATGCAGCCAGCCGGACAGATCCTGCAGGAACCACGATTGCAGCAATTGCAGGATGACCGCGCCCAGCACCACGCCCCAGACGCTGCCGAGCCCGCCGAACACGACCATCACCAGGATCATCACCGAGACCGGGAAGCCGAACATCTCCGGCGTCGCGGTCTGCAGCTTGGCGACATAGAACGTCCCGGTCATCCCGGCGAAGGCGGCGCCGATGGCGAAAGCCATCAGCTTCAGGCGCACCAGATCGACGCCCATGGCGCCGGCCGCGATCTCGTCCTCGCGGATCGCCATCCAGGCGCGGCCGATGCGTGAATCCCTGAGCCGGATGCTGATGAAGATCAGCAACGCCACCATGGCGATCGCCACATAGTAATAAGGCGTCGCGTCGATGCCGAAACTGGTGCCGAACAGGCTGGGCGCCGCCACGCCGTTCAGCCCCATGGCCCCATTGGTGAGCGACGACCAGTTGCGCACCACGATCGGCACGATCTCGCCGAAGCCCAGGGTGACGATCGCCAGATAATCGCCCTTGAGCCGCAGGGTCGGCGCACCGAACAGCACGCCGAAACCCGCCGCCAGCAAGGCCGATACCGGCATCATCAGCCAGAACGAGACAGTGAAATGCACCAGATCGCCGCCGCCCTGGTTCATCTTCTCGACCAGATGCAG
>Ga0179596_10000154_pt1 | contig 48374 bp, 38 predicted proteins | sample CZODoug1_1_08_16_FD_155494 | JGI IMG/M metagenome (GOLD analysis project Ga0179596, IMG submission 155494) | Vadose zone soil fungal communities from Angelo Coast Range Reserve, California, USA - CZODoug1_1_08_16fungal (Illumina Assembly) | ecosystem: Environmental > Terrestrial > Soil > Vadose... | reverse complement strand
GTCCTGCCCGGCTGACCGGTTTATTGATTTTAGCCCTTACCTGTCCAAACTGACGACGACACAGAAACACAGCGGAAAAAGCAGCCTTCTGCTGACTCCGGGCGACAAGGCGGGACTCCAGTTTACGCTGACGGACCAGGACACGGCCCAGGCTTCGCTGACCTTTACGACGAGCCTTGACGCCTGTAGCGACAGCACGGTGCTAAACACGATCAAAATACCCAATACCATCCTGTTGCCCGCTTTCTCTCCATTCAAGGGCCGGCAGATGGTGATCAGCGCCTGGGTAAAAGAACAGCAGTCCTGCACCTGTACGTCCTATACCAACAATGATATCAAGGTAGTCTTTACGGTAGGTGGCGCTACTCAATCGACTACCTTCCTTCCCGCCGGCAATATCATCGAAGGATGGCAACGTTACGAGGGGGTCTTCACCATCCCGGCCAACGCCACTGACATGAGCGTCAATATGGAAGCAACCGGATCGACGACGGTCTATTTCGATGACCTGCGCATCCATCCTTTCAATGCGAACATGAAATCCTTTGTATATAATCCTGTCAACCTGCGGCTGATGGCGGAGCAGGATGAGAACAATTATTCCACCTTCTATGAATACGATGACGATGGCACCCTGATCCGGGTGAAAAAAGAAACGGAAAGAGGCATTCAAACCATTAAGGAGACCCGGAGCGCCTTATTAAAACAGTAAACTATGTACGTAAAGAAGATATTGCTATTCATCCTGTTAAGCAGCGGCCTGTACGCTGGCTTGCAGGCGCAAACGCCGGAAAAACAGCGCGCCGTCGAACTATTGCGGTCCCTGTCCGACCGGTACAGGAACTATAAGAGCCTGCACTTTATCATTGTCTATAAATATAGCAGTGAAGATAAACCGGGGGTTTACCTCGACTCTCTGAAAGGGGACTTCAAAATGAGCGGAAGCAGCTATCGTTATATCCTGGATAGTACGGAGTTCATTGCGAATAAGGACCTGACGGTGGTACTCTACAAGCAGGATCAGGTCATGTTCCTCTCGAAGACTTCCCCGGCCATGCAGTCGGGTAATCCGATGGCGCTGCTGGATAGCATCCTGTTGAAAAATGACAGTGTGAACTGTCAGCTGACGGAGACGAAGGAACAGCAGAAGATCAGGATCTCTTTCCAGCCGGGACTGGCGACCCGGGCCATCGAATATACGATCGACCGAAAGTCCGGTTTCGTGACCCGGATGACCCAGGTCGTGCAGTCGCAGCAATTATACGATCCATCGGTACGATCGCTGGTGGAGGGTCACTCCTCTTATTCCATTGTGGAAACAGACTTTTCGAATTACCGGGAAGGGGATTTTGACGAACGGGAACTGGACCTGGGCCGGTATTTCAAAAGAGAGGGAAATACGTTCGTGACTATAGCACCCTATGATTCCTATAAAATATTTTTAGGTACTCCTGACTTATAATAACCTCAGCGTATGAAGAAATCATTCCTATACCTGTCGCTGTCCGTCCTGCTACTCCTGTCCGGCATTGGCAGCAACACCTTAAAAGCCAATCCGGGCCAACCGCCGGTATTACAGGTGCTGGATGGCAGCCAGGGCCAGTTGAGCAAGGATTCGTTCAATATCGTGTCGGACACCTTGTTCTTTAATCATACCTATGACAGTGCGCTGGTCAGGAATACGATTACGTTCCGGATCAATCCTTACTCCCTGTATAGTCTGCAGGGAGCCTTTACGGCGACGGCCAGGCTGGAACTGACGGTCACGGCAGCAAGCGGAGCCGTCTCTACGTTCGATACTTCCCTAACGATCCGGTATAATAAAGACAGCGCCTACACCGACCAGGACAGCTATATATTCAGCAATGCCTATCGGGTAAAAGTGAAGATACTGGACCGCTCGACAGATGCGGGCTGGGATGTGTGGAAGACCCTGGAACTGCAAAATGAGCTGCAGAGCTTTCCGGTATATACGTTTGACTGCTCAAAAGATACGGTTCAGTCGGCGACGCATGCCGCCCTGGACTCCAATACCACGGCCGATGAGCTGCCGGTAAGCTGGACGGCCGCCACCGGGGCCGATTGGTACGACCTGGAATGGACCTATATCGACTCCAGCGCCCTGGCAGGGCCTGCCCATCTGTACGGCAATCCGGCCAGTCCCAGCGCAAGCCTTATCTTCGACAACAATTGCAGCCGGGTGACCATTACCGGCACCTCTTATAATATCCCTATTTTTTATGACGGGGCAGGCACGTTGTTCTTCCGGGTGAGACCGGTGCAGCTGCAGGCAGGGGGAGGACGAACGGAAGGGCATTGGACTTCGGACCAGCAGGTTCCCGGCAGCTGGTACTTCAAAGGGCACCAGCGCAACCTGAACTGGCAGTCTACGGCCAGCTATGCGGAGGAGGGCAAGCGGAAAGTGGTGGTGCAATATTATGACGGAAGCCTGAGAGGACGCCAGACGGTCACCAAGGACAATACGACCAACACCACCCTTGTCAGCGAGAGCTATTACGATTATCAGGGAAGGCCGGTGATCCAGGTCCTGCCGGCCCCAACGTTCAGTAGTGTCATCAAATACTCGCAGAACTTCAATCTGGGACTGAATGGTGCTGCTTACGACAAGAATGACTTCGATACCCTCTACGATCCAACTCTTTATTGCAATACCGGGGCTACCGCCATGAGTACGGACAGCGGAGCTTCGCAGTATTATTCCCCGTCCAACCCCGATAAGGATACAGGCATCCATAAGTATATCCCCGATGCGCAGGGGTATCCTTTTACGCAGGTGGAATATTTGCAGGATAATACCGGGCGTATCAGCCGGCAGAGCGGCGTAGGCCCTACCCATAAGCTGGGCAGCGGGCATGAGACCCAGTATTATTATGGCACTCCGGATCAGCGTGAGCTGGATGCCCTGTTTGGAACGGAAGTGGGAGATCATTCGCATTATTTTAAGACCATGGTCCGGGATGCCAACGGGCAGTTCAGCGTCAGCTATACGGACATGCATGGCCGTACGATCGCTACGGCGCTGGCGGGGGCACCTGACAGCGTAAAGCTGGATACGCTAGCATCCTACCGGTCACAGACGATCACGGAGACCCTGTCCGATCCGGCGTCCAATGTGATCAAAGATTTGGTGATGGAAAGCAAGAAAGGGTTGTTGGTAGCAATACCCGGCATCGACACTTTTACCTATAAGCTGAACCCGGCATCCCTGCAATTGGCGGATTGCAACAATACGCAAGTGTGTTATGATTGTCTGTATGACCTGGAGATCACGATGACGGACGACTGCAATAACCAGAAGCTGGGCGGACAGGCCTTTGACACCGTCTTCCATAATTTCACCCTGGGTGGTCGTCCGGATACCACCTGTGCGAAAGCGGATAGTTTTACGGTAAAATTCACCAAATACCTGCCGGTGGGGAGTTACGAAATCACCAAGCGGCTATCGGTGAGCCGGTATGGTGAGAATTATTACCGCGACAGTGTCTTTATGAAAAGGAATGCCTGCCGTAATAATAATAGTTTCCTCCAGGAGCAGCAGGCTATCCAGGCCAGCATTACCCAGTGCCAGCCTACCTGCCAAAGCTGTAATGACAGTCTCGGCACCTGGACGCAGTATTATGCGAGATTTGTCGCACATGCCGGTATCGCCGCGGGAGATACATCCTACGACGGGATGATCCGGACGGCATACCAAGAGGCACAGGCTGCCTGTAATGTGCTCTGCAATACCTCCAACGAGGCAGATGATATACTGAAGGCTATGTTATTGGACATGACGCCCCCTTCCGGTCAGTACGCCAATGTAAGCAACCTGGCGGACGCCTATTCCATATTCCATGTCGATACCAATTCCACCGGAGATCCAAACGATACGGCCAAATTCAGCCTGTCGGCCAATCGATACCTGGATGAAAACGGGCATCCGGATTCCGTCTATGATGAAGCAGCGGGAAAAACGGTCAGGCCGCAGGATCTGACTCCTGACGCCTTTGCCGATAAATTCAAGCTAACCTGGGCGCAGGCCTTACTGCCCTATCACCCGGAATATTGTAAGCTGGTCCAGTACCAGTTGATTCCGCTAAGTCCGGCCTGGGACAAACGATTTGAGGCGGTGGATACTTATGGGGAGGCGTTGAGCAAAGGATACCTCAATCCGGCCCAGGTCCCCGGAACAGGTTACAGCAGGTTTAATGCGACGGACACGGCTGATTATGATCCGTTGGCGACACATTATACCGGCTATCAAACTGCCTTGCAAACAGCCATGACGAGCTATCTCGTCACACAAAAATATGACCATACTGCCATCACCCTCACTGTTTGGGAAATGGCTACGGCTGCCATCCGGTGTGCGGGAAAGGACTCCTCCTGCATCTATCAATATAGATCGCCGGACAGCGCCTTCAACAGCAATGTATGCACCGGTGACCTGGATATGATCTGGCGGAATTTCAGGCAGTCCTACCTGGATATCAAGCGCAAAGTTCTTAACGATCAGCTGAAAAGTACCTGCGGAGCGCCTACCGCCACCACCCTATTTAAAGCCGGTCATCAGCCGCATTTTACGGACGCGGGGGAACTGAGCCAGGCAGACAGTCTGGTTTCTTCTACTGACCCCACAACGGTTCTCCAGCAGAACCAAGCCTCGGTGGGCGTGTTTTATGACTCTACCTGCCGGGCATATGTGACTATGTGGTGGCAGGACCTGCAACGTTCCTGCGTTACCTATTCCAGCGCGGACTCGGCGGTCATCATCCCCCGTCTGATCGGAGTCTGCCGGGAGGGATCGGATGCCAACCATCCTTATGGCGCCAGTTCGACAGCTCCGGCAAGTACTTATGCCTATACGAGCTTCGAGGATGTGATCACCCGGTACAATGACAGCATCGGTAACAATACGGTCACCTGCAATGCCTATGGCATTACCGCCCCCAAGCCTTATGATCAGCAAACGATCTATAGCGTTAAACCTTTGTGGACAAGACCTGACAGCTGCGAATGCAGCCAGATCGCGTCTATGTATGCTAATTACCAGGCTGTAGCCGGACACTATACCTCTTTTTCCGATTACCTGAATAAATCCTTCCAGGCTACGATCAGCGATTCTGTGCTGACCCTGTTGAGGAGCCTTTGCAGCAGCAACCCGGCCACCGCCACTTGTAACTACCTGGCCGTTCCTATTCAGTTGCCGCCTGTCCTGCAATGCGGGGCGGGAGATATCTGTGTAGGCAGTACGGAATTCAAATCGCTGGATAGCCAGTTCAGGGCCAGGTATCCCGGATTGGTGCCGGTGGCAAACCCCTCTCCTACCGACTCGGCGCAGATCGCGATCAACCAATTGTATGAGAACTTCCTGAATTACCGGCTGGGCTTTTCGAAGGCTACTGCGGAATACCTGGCTTTTCTGAGCAGCGTCAATGGAGTCGTCGCGAGCCCTACCGGCGCCATCTCTTATGATACCGCTACCATTACCTGCACAGGACTGGATTCATTGTTGAATGAATATAAGCACAGTTATCTCCAACCGGTGAGCGGGTATGCCAACCTGGACATGCGGACCTTTGCGGGCAATATCACCCCAGCGGAAGGTCCCAAAGGGGTATTCGACGTAAATGGCTTACTGATAGGCAATACAATAGACGGCACCCAGGACCAGATCAATGCTTCTTTCGCACAGATATGGAATAGCAGCAGCGTCAATAACCAGATAGGCACGCTGTCGTCACAGTCCGACGGAAAGTTCCATTTGCAATTAAACCCCGGGAAGCTGGTTCCGGTCAGCGGGATCACTGGTATGCGATATTATCAGTTCGAAACTCCTTATGACACGTTGGACGCTGTGTTAACCAACCTGGGATCTTATATTGACTTTGGAGACGGGCAGCATATAAAAGTTGATTCGGGCCATACGTCTTCCACAACATCGATTGGTCTGCATACCGCGTATATAGGCTATACCGCCCCCGGTCAATTTTATTGGGTCTCGCATATATATCCCAGCACTCAAAGCAGGACGGTAACCGTATACCATACAGACATAAATGGGATCCTGGGATTTGATAACTATTTGATATCTTCTTCTGCCCGATATCTACCTGGACTTAAAAACCTTCGCGGCTATGCTCCCCAGAATATTATGACGCTGCTGTTTCACAGTACACAGGATAGCAGTTTTAATACGTTGAATGGTTTCATAAATAAAGCCCAGTTATCCGGACTGATCTGGGCGCTTTTTGCATCGGGGGATAATGGGCAGAATAATTTTAGAAAATATAATTTCGGAAGCCTGCAGCAATTCAACACACTAAGATCTTTTCGGTGGAATACGGATGATACCATCCCGACAGACATTAATTCCATATTACCCAATATTCCCGTAAATTTCCCCCTTCTACAAGAAATAGAATTTCCCGGCGCGGCCTATTCCTCGTCCGTCAATCTTTCCTTAGCGCATCTTGAGTGTGTCATTTGTAGGGACGTCAGGAGCACCTGGGAGGTAGACAGCATGCTGAATCAGGCTGCCGCTTTCCCTACGCGGGATTCAGGCTTGGTTATTTTGACGGGAGTTCCCAGAAGTGCTGCCAGCAATGGCGCCATGAGTCATTTAAGTTCATTAAAGTGGAGCTTATATACCCAGAGTGATACCCTGAACCCCTTTAATTTTACATTACCGGCATTAAGCACAGCGGCTGTTCTGAGCGATGCATATCCCGCTACCAGTCAGTTTGCTGACTTCATAAACAGTAAATTCGGCAGTACGATGAACTGGCATCAGGTGAACCAGTTTTACCTGAAGAAATGCGGGGTATTGCCGGATTATTCGACGCCGGATTCGAGTGTATCGACGCCTTTGTCTTCCGATTCCTGTGGAAATTTCAGTTTCATTCGGACATTCTCCGGCAATCGCGGAGATAGTATCATGGATATTGTCCAGACCTCTGACGGCGGTTATCTGACGACGGGCAGCTCTCATATTATTTTCAATGACGCCCTTGGCTTTGTAGCAAAGACAGACAGAAAAGGGGCCCTGCAATGGTATAAAACCTACAGCAACCTGGGAACAGCGGTGTTCAGGAGAATCCGCAATACCCGGGATGGCGGCTTTATCGTCCTTGGGAATACCGATGACTTTTCGCTGGTACATGGAGCGCCCCTGTTGGTCAAAGGGGCGTCAAACGGGGAGGTGCAGTGGAGCCGTACGTTAAGCGCGGGGTCAACTGATGGAGAGAATGCTATCGATGTGATCCAGACCTCAGATGGAGGATATGCCATCGCAGCGAACTATAATAATATTCCTGACTCGGTAAGATGGGAAGTTATTCGCCTGGACAGTATGGGCGGTAACCTTTGGGCGAAGGAGATAGCCAATTCCAATACCAAAACCAGTAACTCCGGCGGATTACTTGAAGACCGGGACACACTGGTCTTCTCCGGACTGGCGGTCGGCAGTTCCCTTACAGGCAGCGGCAGTAGCGACGGCCAATATGACGGTGTCATTATAAAGATCAATAAGACGAATGGCAATATTATCTGGTCAAAATCTTATGGCATTGCCGGTCCGTGCAACTGGTTCTTTGATATCCATAATACCGCCAATGGATACCTGGTCAATGGGGTATCGACCATTAATAATGATGGCGGAGATGGTTTCGGTGGCGACATTCACCAGGTCATCGTAGAAGTAGACAAGAACGGTAATCTCATCCGGGTGCGAAAGATCATGCCTCCCATCGATTACGATGCCGGGTCCATCTCCGTTTATCCGACTCTGGACGGAGGGTATATCTCCACGCAAGGCGAAAACGATACTACGGCAGATGTTTATATTCAGAAGACCAACGCCAGCGGATCGATCGCCTGGTCCAACCGGATCGTATTAGCCGGCGATCAGCATATTACCCGGGTGATTCAGAACTCCGACGGCGGATACACGGCTGCCGGCTATACAAGGGGTAAGTCCTTTTTGTTAAGAACCGACAGCCTTGGTCGGACCGGTTGCAGCGACTCAACGGTGACTTTTAGCAATGTACCGCCGACCGACACCGTCCATACGGTGACCCTAAGTGTCAATCCCCTAACCATTATCAATAGCTCCCCAGGCCTCACGGCAACGTCCGTTGCCTTTACGGAAACGACGCAGTGTTATAACAGTTCCTGTCCCAAGGTAGTTACCGACACCCTCTTCCTCTGCGGCCGCGCGGAGCCCGTGTTCACCCCGGTATCACTGAACACCGTCACCAATTGCAGCGACTCCAATTTCTTCGCCGTCAGCAAGAGCACCGTCCTCTACGGGAACTACACCGACTCCCTGCAAGGCAACTTCGACAGCAGCTACCGGACCAAGTGTATGCAGGCGTACAAATACGAGAGCTTCACCGTCACCCATGCGCAAAGCGAGTATCACCATACCCTGTATTACTATGACCAGGCAGGCAATCTGTTGAAGACCGTACCACCAGCAGGCGTACAGGCTAATTATGATTCGTTGTGGCTGGACGGTGTGGCGGCAGCCAGAGCGGCAGATGGATCTCTCGTCCCCACACATGGCCTCAATACGCAATACCGCTATAACACCTTAAACCAGGTCATCGCACAGCAAACGCCCGATGCCGGACAGAGTCATTTCTGGTATGACCGCCTCGGGAGGCTCGCCATCAGCCAGAACGCCAGGCAAAAATATCATAGCACATCAGAGACCAACAAGCAGTATAGCTACACACTCTACGACTATATCGGCAGGATTACGGAGGTAGGACAGATAGCCAATGCCACCAGCATAGGAATGACTGACTCCATCAGCCGCAACGAATCATACCTGACCAGTTGGATCACCAACTCGGTAGCGAACAAGGAGCAAATCACCCAAACCGTATACGACCTATCCTACGGAGGCTTTACAGGCGTCTCCTTCAACCCAATCGTCCAAAGAAACCTGCGCAACCGCGTCTCCTACACCTCTTACACACAAGGCTCCAACCCGGCACAATACAATCAGGGTACATTCTATACCTATGATATCGAAGGCAACGTAGACACTCTTTTACAGGACTATGGAAACAGTACACTGCCGGTATCGGGATTAAAGAACATCATGAACATGAACGGCAACCGCTTCAAGCGAATGGTCTATCAATACGACCTCGTAAGCGGGAAAGTGAACAGTGTAGCCTATCAGCCCCACCAGGTGGACGCCTTCTATCACAGGTATACCTATGATGCAGAAAACCGCCTCATTCTGGCCGAAACCAGCCAGGACAGCGTCTATTGGGACAAGGAAGCCCGGTATGAATATTACAAACACGGCCCCCTCGCCCGAATAGTGATCGGGGACAAAATGGTCCAGGGCATAGATTACGCCTATACCTTACAAGGCTGGTTGAAAGGGGTTAACAGCAGCAGCCTCCTGCCAGCCTATGACATGGGCCGCGATGGCGACACCAGCCACCAGAACCGCTATGTCGGAAGGGATGCCTATGGATTTAGCCTGAATTATTATGCAGGTGATTACAACCCCATCAGCAGCAATGTCGCCCCCTTCCCCGGCAGCAGCGCCTTCCTGAACAGTGCTTATCGTCCCCTGTATAATGGCAATATCAGCAGCATGGGGGTTAATATAGGGCAGTTGTACAGAAATGACAGCAGCCATTGGAGAGGACCGATGGTCTACAGCTATCGCTATGACCAGCTGAATAGGATTACCGGCATGGATGCGTTTTATGGATTAAACCAGGCCACCAATAGTTGGGCAGGTCTCCAACCGACCCAGGACTTCAAGGAACGTATCGCCTACGACGGGAATGGCAATATCCAGAAATATCTGCGGAATAATTTCGGGGAGACGGGGCTGCCGATGGATAGCCTGGGATATAAGTATCTCACAGGAACAAACAAACTGGCTCAGATCCGGGACAGTGCCGCCGACTTTGTCGGGGGTAACTACGACCTGCACAGCCAGCCCGTGAACAACTATGCATACGATTCTATCGGCAACCTGATCAAGGACAGCATCGAGCATATCCATGGTATCCAGTGGAATGTCTACGGCAAGATCATCGAGATCGACCATGACAGCACAACCGCCGCCAAACCCATCAAAAACATCTATTATTACTATGATGCCGCCGGAAACCGGATCGGCAAAAAGACCACCCGGAGGGATAGCACGGCCGCCAGCTATACCTGGTATGTCCGGGACGCCAGCGGCAACGTCATGGCCACCTATACGGCCAGCGTCGATACATCACAAGCCCTGTCCGTCGCCGACCTCCATATCGGAGAAAAGCATATCTACGGCAGCAGCCGGCTGGGGATCCTCAATGCCAACTACTCCACGGATGCCACGACCGACGGCCTGGGAACCTACGTTTCCCCCTGGACCGGCCTCAATATCCCCTCCTATACCGGGAAAAAGCAGTACGAACTGACCAACCATTTAGGCAATGTCCTCGCCACTATCTCCGATAAGAAAATCGGTGTATCTTTAGCCGCAGATAGCTCTTTGATAGATCACTATGAGGCAGATGTGCAGACGGCCCAGGACTACTATCCTTTTGGGATGGCTATGCCCGGCAGGATGTTTACGGCTCTGACTGTCCCCGGAGGCTCGGTATCAGGTACCACCCAGGTAAATGGATTTACCGTACCTGTGGATTTGGCTCTTTCCAGCAGATCCGGGAATGAGCCTACGCAATATGTAGCTTCCAGAACCATCGATTTAACAGAAGGATTTGAAAGCGCAGATAATGATGATGTCACGGCTTACCTGACGGATACTTCCTATGCAGGATCAGGCAATGGAGGAAGTGGGGCTGATGGTGTGGCAGGAGCTGGGAAATACCGGTATGGGTTTAATGGAAAGGAGAAGGATGATGAGGTGAAGGGCATCGGGGATCAGGTGGATTATGGGGCAAGAATCTATGATCCAAGGGTAGGAAGATTCTTATCAGTAGATCCCTTGCATACAAAGGGCCCTGAATTTACTCCATATGGCCTAGCAGACAACAGCCCAATTGCATTTATTGACGTAGATGGCAAAGAAGGAGATCCAGGTTTTACTGTTAAGACTACAGGGGGAAAGATAAATATTAAAAGGCCACTTTTAAATAATATTAGCCGAGAACAGTTAGAAGGATTTATTGAGGAACGCGTTAACGAAATTTCACCCCCACGTCCAACTTTAACATGGGCCGAAAAAAGTATTAATGGAGTAAGAACTCTAAGGAAATTTGCCAATGCAACTCAGATAGCAATAACTATATTATCCTATAATACTGGCGACGGTCCTTTATATGAAAAAATTGGGAGTGCACTATACTCAGAATATGAGGCCGGAATAGCATATATCAATGGTAAAAAGTTCACACCAACTAATAATCATTTTGAAATTATCACCTCAGATCCGACAAACCTACCCGACTGGTACATGCGCGACATTAAAGAGAGATTGATTAGTGGAAAAGCATTGCCAAGTGACTGGAACTATAAAGAAGAATTGGTTAAAAGAGGAGTTTTGCCTAAAATTTTCGGAACGCCGCAAGAACTCGGCAAGCCTGCATCTTCTGATGTTTTGGGAAGGAATTTAGAGAGGGCAGGAAGTGTCAGGCCAGTTGCAAGAAGGTCATATGCAGCTCATCATATTGTTGAAGGTACTGATAGACGAGCTGCAAATGCCAGGCAAATATTACAAAGGGAAGGCATAGATATTAACGATGCAGCCAATGGAGTATTTCTTGACGCAAGCTATCATCAAAGCCTGCATACAGATGCCTATAGAGATAAAGTTTTTGAAAGAATAAATGGTGCTGCACCTGGCAAAGTGAAAGATGAACTAAGAAAAATAGCCACTGAATTACAGAATGGAAAATTTTAGTTATGAAGATATATGAAATTAAACCCGAGTTAGACAAGATACAGAACATTCTACCAGTTGATGAAAATGACTATGCATTATTAGACTTTGCTGGGCAACCAAAGCTATCCGGATGGGAGCCAATTAACTTCTATATTTTTAATCCTCTAAGAAAGAAAGCGAACTTTTTCATTTTGGCAAGTAATAGCGGAGCACTAGTAATGGATGAATTAGCAATGTATGAGCTATCTTCCTATTTTGGTTTAGCAGGCGAGTTGCTTCCTATTATTTTGGAAGATGGCACTAAGCTTTACATTCTAAATGTTGTGGAAGTTGCAAACTCACTTAATAAAGAAAAGACCGAATTTGATTATTACGATGATGGAACAAGAGGCCGAATATTAAAGCCGATCTTTCACGATAACCGTTTTCCTGAATCATCTATCTTTAAAATACCTGAAACTGTTAAGACAACTGTGCTTACGTATTCAGGCGTAAAAGATCCCAATGATGAATTCATTACAGCATATAAACAAAGTGGTTTAACCGGGTTGATTTTCAATGAACTTTACTCGAATGAATAGTTGAAAAATGGGTAATGTATCCATCCATCTGGTTTTACCATTACTGAAGGTAATGTATCAAATTAGCAGTTTTTCAAAAAACATAGGATTTGTAAGCTTTATAGAGAGGTTGTTCAACCAATAATATGAGCATTAAAAATGAATAGGGATCATCATTTAGAAACAGCTAGTGGGAGAAGAAATAAAGATGCTCCCAATTTTCGCCAACAACAAAAGACACTTGTAGATGAAGGTAAATTGCAAGAAGCTCAAGAGCATCTTAATAGTCTTCTAGACTTTAAAAATAAAATTAGATGAAATTTCGATTTGAGTCATATCAGGGCGTTAATAATCTAAGATTTGGTATGGACAAAAATGAGGTGCGTCAAATTTTGGGGGTGGAAAATTTTACCGAAGAATTTCGTAGAACTGAGGAGTCTACGACTTCGACTGATGCATTTAATTTGTTAGGTATCTTTGTATACTATGATGATGAAGACAAATGCGATTCTTTAGAATTTTTCGATCCAGCTCAGGTTATATTCAATGGGCTAAACCTTCTAGATACTTCGTTCAATGAGTTTATGAATGCCATTAAAGAGTACGATGAAAATATTGAAGAAGATGACTCTGGTTGCACATCTTATGCTTTAGGTATTGGGGCCTATGCTCCATTTAAAGAGAAAGCGCCAGATGAAAAAAATGAAGGTATTATAATCTTTAAGAAAGGGTACTATGGGGGGTAATGTATCCAACTATCTGGTTTTTCCATTACTGATTAACTAACGCAGGCCGAAGTTGTTGTAATAAGAAAAGGCTCCGTATGTGTTATACTCCAGCAATACTCCTTCCTCCAAATTATTTAGTCGTCTGCAATCTTTGAAAATATATTAAATATTAAACTTATGGATTTTATCGAAATTTGCATCTCATAATAAAATTTCTATGCTGAATAAATACATAATTTTGTTATTTAGTTGTATAATTTCTACAAATACTTATGCACAAATATCCCTAAGCCCAGTTCTCTTGACCCAGCCAGCTCTAACAGGAACGTTAGAACTAAAATATAAGGGAGGAACAGCAACCTCTTTTCAATATAAGGGATTAGACTCAATTGGGTATTTAATTACGGCCAAGCATATTTTTACAATACATACTAAAAAGAAGATAGTAGCAGGTGAAACAACAAAGTATCACTATTATGATAGTATCCCATATGCTGATGGTGACAAAGTCGAAGTTCAAATTTATTATTCGGGTAACTGGCATAATATTGCGGCAAGCATATATTTCGATAATGACAAAAATGATGTAGCGGTCCTAAAAACGGATATTCCTATGGGAGGCAATAATTACAACCTTGGAAATAGTCCATTTTCTTTAAGTCAAGAGTGTTTTTTTATTGGATATCCCTTGGGACTGCGACAAAGTGCAGGTCCTAGCCCTTATCCAATGCCTTTCGTTAGAAAAGGAATTATTTCTGCATTTGGCGATGTTGAAAATGGAATTATCCCTAAATTTTATATTGACGGCCATAATACCTATGGCTTTTCTGGAGGTCCGCTGCTATGCTATGATTATTCAAAAAAGGAATTTTTCGTAGTGGGCGTTATAAGTGGATATATACCTCAACAGAACCATCAACTTAAAGATGATGGTACCGAACAGATAATCGAAGAAAACAGCGGCTTAATGGAGATATACAATATAGAATTTGTAAAAAGGATTCTAAAACGATTGAAATGTATGTAAGCGGGTAATGTATACAACTGAAAGCTCTCCCAAAACCGTTTCGATGAGCCTATAGGCCAGGAGTAACATTCTGGCTTTTTTATGCCCTAGCCCAAAAAACATCTCGTCATAAACTCAAATCAAACACGGAATCACATCGCTATAACTCAGTGTAAGAATTAATCTCCTAAGCATCATATTTCGAAAACTCAGTTCTCACTTTTTTGACACACTCATTTAAGTTAATTTTTACTTTGTTGTAGTTCTCAGAAATTCCCTGTACATGAGTTCGATAAGAATGTTTCTTTTCAAAATATTCCATTCCAGCATTTGTGTCCATCGTAGGCTCGCTTGTAAAACCATATTTTTGAATAGTATCATCTACCGCTAGTTTATAATTTCCTAGTTGTGCCATATCCACATGAATAGACTTTATTAAGTCATATGCCTCCTCTTCATTTATTTTCAAATCGATAAACATGGAGACCGCACTCGAAAGACTAGCCATTTGTTGAACAATAAGCTGACTGTTCTTTATGGCATCTTCAATATTTTGAATTACAACTGAAACCATGGGATTTCGTTCTTCAAAAAAATCAATATTCATAATCTGCTCTACGGCGATGGTATTGTTAAAATTTGAAGCACTAAGCTGTGTGCACGTGGCAACATAAGCCTGTAAAACATCTAACTTTCTTTCAAAATAAGTCTTCTGATTAGCCAGTCTATGTTTCTTATTTTCAAATATAAAATCTAAGAATTTTGGAATGGATGCAGACAAGGCACCCAATGCAAAAGTGAGGAGCGATGAGATAGTAGATTTATCCATTTTTAAAACTACACAAATATATTTATATCTCGTGAACACATAATTTCTACCAACAATGGTAGAGTGAGTACTTTCCCACCAAGATAGTGCATAAATCAGCAAGAGTTACAATTATACGGACTTAAGAAGCCTTATACATCAGGAGTAACTTCCTGCCTTTTTTTATGCTCCCATTATTTTCAAACTTCATGAGCGATTTAAACAATAAGGCAATTATGATGAACGTTTCTATATTGCGGCCTTTAAAAACCGCAACCGCCATTCATGAAAATAAATTTAAAAACCAGCCTGAAATCTATTTTGGCCCTGCTATTATGCCTTTTGTTTCTACCAGGCTGTAAAAAAAATAATGCATCATCTGCACCCGAAAGCTTTGCCATGGAAACGGGCATCTATGAAGGCACCCTCAATAATTTCCAAGCCGGACAGAATATTGCTAAGTTTCAAGTATCCGTTTCAAAAACCGGGGATAATACCTATCAGGTGACAGAGGTAAGTAGTGGGGGAGTTCCCGTGTTTACGATGGTTGATAAAATCCATGCTTTCCCATTCGTCAATTTCACGATTGCCACCCAAACCTATCAGAATCAGATTTTTTCCGGTAGCGGTGGTGTAAGTGGGGGATTTGATGCCCTTTATTCGACAGGTACAAAATCTCTTTACTTTGGAATTGCATTATCCTCCAATCTTAATAAAACCATTATGTTCAATGGTTATAAACAGTAATTTAATAATTGCAATTTTATAGACACAGCACCAGTATCAATAGTCTGAAGTTGTTTGGCACTTGCCCGTCTTTAATCTGCTGGATAATGCTCTTATAAAAGCGACTATAAGGATACCTGATACATAAATTATCTAGCCTTCTTTTAAGAGACGAATCATCAATAATTTCGTATTCCAGACTATGAGCGCAGCAGTATTCCGTTATTATATTCATGATACTAGCCGACAACGATTCCAGCCCGGAGATAATATTTCTTAGTATACTTTGTTTCATTTTGAGTTTAGTGATTGAATATAGTATGGGCAAACATGCCTGTAGTAAGGATTCTTGTGGATAGGTATGGAAATTAAGCTTTTTCTTATTCCGTGTGTAGTGGTGTAGCAGCATCTCTTATTCGCTCTTTTTCAGCTACAGAGGATAAAAACTACTGGAAACAATTGATTCATGCAATAATTCCAACCCTTACACCCCAGGGTAGTGAACCAATTATTCTATAAAAGATAAACTGTTGATGTCTGTTGGACAGAAAAAGTCCCCTTAGTTTTTTAAACTATTACTAACATAGCTGCCAAGCTATGGACATTTTTATTCAATACTTTCAGTTGCCCCGTGTTTAGCCTAAGATATGATAGTCTCCACCGTCATATCCCCCCGGTAACTTTAATTATTACTCCTGTTTCCTCAGGACCGCCACAACATGCGCTGTGTCTAAACGGTAATGTTACCAAGCGACAACCTTATATAAAGAACTTTTCATTCCCCGTAGACAACCTACCACTATTTGTGGATTACAATTCTACTGCCAATGGTGCTTCGCCTTATTTGTCGGCTACCTTCCATCTTATGAGGCCACTATCCGTGTACCCTCTAGGAACTAGCTGGGGGACCCCCCAACGTGATGCAAATTTACATCGTATTGAGAAATTATCAAAATGGCTAATCAATTCTGATTATTTCAATGATGCCATTACACAACGAGGTATTCAATACGCCCAACTATTACGATTATTTCCACGGCTACACCTCAGAACCAGCTAATATTATTAATAGCATTTCTGGGATTATTTGGTATACGGGAATCCTATATATGAAGCCCCCGTCAGTCTCAGTATCGACAACTCCCGGCCCTAACGCTGAGCCTCCGAGAGTGCCCCGGGGTCTGCAATAGTTGAAAATCATTATAGAAAGTATCAATTCTTAATCAAAATCATTCATTATGGTTACCATCAGTCAGTATCATGTACGGCAAACCGAAGACGGCAGGTCCTTCGTAGCATTGGACTTAACGGGAGACGTTGAACTTATCCAGAGCATGCAGACAGGAAGATTCTATGCCACCGCTAAAAAGTGTTCTATTGCTTCCACATTCCCGGAGGAAATTGCCCGAACATTGATTGGAAAGCAATTGCCGGGAACCATCAACCGGGTTGCCTGCGATCCTTACACATACACCGTACCCGAGAGTAAGGAGCCAATCACCTTGTCGCATACGTATACTTATGTACCGCCAGAACAAAGGACAGGTGAAGCAAAAGAAAATGTGACAGCAGAGGTATCGTAGCTACAAGGCCATTAGTATTAAAAGGGGTGCCAGGATCTATTCCAGGCACCCTTTTTCATTTCACCTATTACTATTCTCCCGAATCATTTATCCGCTAATGGCCCTAAAAACGGCTTACAACCCCATTATTTTATGCACTACCAATACTATAACAGCCATATTCTTTTAGTCATTAATTCAAAAGGCATCATCCGGCAATTGCATACGCCTTTTAGGGTAACGGAACGATTCACCAATTCTTTAGTATACGTAGATGAAATCCTCACCAATGAAAAAGATGAATTATTATTCGTCGTAAACAATCGCCCCTTATTACATAGCAATTTTAGGGTAGTTATTAACTTCTAACAGCTTTCGATATGCGAAATGTAATGCTATTGCATTATTACTTCAGATAATCAGCCAGTGATCCCTTTTCGAAAAATTGCAATTTAAAATCTGCTGGAATAAGATTTTTAATAATAGTACTAATGGGGCCAACCAGGTCCCTACTGTCTGAATAAATGTCCACAAACCAAGAGCCTGTCTCTTGAGAGACCTGGACAAACTTAACAGCCCATCCATCCAGGCCCACCTCTTTGGTTAATGCTTCTAAGAGAACAATATTAAAATAACCCTGGTAATCCCTTAGACGCTCCATAAAGTATTCATTCCATTGCATTTCTCCATCTTTCGTGATCTGGAGTTCTTCAGGATGTAAATATACACCTGCCACTATACGGATATATTCTGTTGTTTCAGTCATAGATTCTTATTTCGATAAAATTACCGAATAAAGATGTACTGCAATAAATTGCCTGTCAGATGGATTGTAAATTGTTGATTTCCAATTTAAAAACCTACCAGAGATTCGTGCTTAATATCCCAGCTCACAGCTCCCCCGCTTCCCGCAGGCACCGGTACAATTCCAGGCATTACCGGCAAGCATCCCCCCAGGAACAACCCCCAACCAATCAGGAAATATGGTGTGCTGTCTCACGGCTAATGCCTCAAAAACATGCGCCAGGTAGCCAGGACACATCACCTGCACTGCTGTACCTGTCACAGTTTTTGCCTACCCTTCGTTCCCAGCACTCCGGCTGCTTATCTGCCTATGGCATTAATAAATGATTTTTTAATGGTATGCCATCGTCAGGCAGCCTCCTCCATTTGGTCTGCTACCTGCGCGCCTCAAAGGCCTTATCTGATTGATGCCTACCGGCAGTATGGTCCCACCGGGGTCTAGTGATGCCTCCGTACAGAACATAGATAAATTATTTTAAAAGGTATGTCCTGTACTCCCAGCATCACTGGCCATTTGAGACATAGCAGAGGTAGCAGGGCCAGCAGTAATACTTCTCAACTCGGGATTATAGCTATCAACAGAGATCCTCCCAATAACCCTTTGGGGTGTTCGCTTAAATCTGTATTGTTTTATTATTTGTGTGTGAACGGAGGGCTATTCTCTATAGCCTTCCCTTTTTTTGTCGAGAAGTAAACTTACAGAGGGCCAACCAAGCCCCTTTGTTTTATGGCAGGGCTGGGCTCTAATCTCCTTCGCAACTGGGCCATCGAAAGATGGTGGGCCTTGTCAGGGCCTCTCAGCGAGAGGGCAGATGAGCTCAACCCTGCCTTATTATTATCTGGTTACTCTTCCCGCATTAAAAGTAGTTAAAACTACTTTGTTTCCTCCTGCTTTTACGATTGAACCGCAGCCATAGTAACACTGCTCAACTCCTGAATATACAATCATAAAACCAGGAGTAAATGTATTTCCATCGCCACACATCCATTTTATTCATTAAACCCCGCTACCATGTCTCATTTTCTGAAGCATTCCCATTTCTTTGATCGACCTGTCTGGCTGACAGACAAGGAGCAGCAAGATCCCTTTAATGTTTTACAACGTTTCACCGATGATTATACCCTGAGTGAACTAAGAAATCACCTGTATGAAATGGTGAGCACCTGCATAACGACAGACAACCCCTATTTTGATTACCCGGAGCAACGGGACCATCTGCTATTTTTCCAGGTAAAAGTAGAAATGCTCCTGGAAGCCGTTTACATACTTATTAAACAAAAGAACAATGAGTAAGCCACTGAACAAATTCAAACGCCCTATTGATTACGTCAATCATGATCCCCTCCGCGCTCTCAAAGAAGTATTTGATTCCTGTGATCTGGATTATATCTTAAATGAATTGCCGTTTTGGTTTTACATGGCTTTAAGCGCTGAGATAGCTGAATATGACGACCATGAGGAGCGGAGAAACTTTGTAGATTTTTATTTCGAGCTAACCTACCTGGTGGAAGCCATGTATTTCTTTAATAAATTGAAGAACCCAGAAAAGCCAATGTCAATAGAATGTCTCCCGGATGATCTGAAAGAGTGGCAATTATCACGTAACAAATGCAGAAATCTGAGCGAAGAACAGACTGCCAACCCTTTCCCATTAATAAAACGCTTCTGCAAAAGGCACACACCCTTGTACGTCAGCATTGAGTTAGGGCATTTCTTTGAAGCTGTAGGCAATTACCGGGGAAGATTCACCCAATACATTAACGGGCAGAATGCATTCAACTTTTACCTAAATCTATTATGTCTGGCAGAAGTCGGCTACCGATTAACCACGAAGACCAAGAACAGACATTATAAATCAAAATGATGACGTTATGCTGCATTTTCTTTGCTGCACTTCTTGTTCAGTCAGTGAAACCCTATGGATATGACTGACTGACCGCAGATTTCTTATGAGACGGTTCTCCCTCTATAATTAAAGAACCCCTGAAAAGTAAATTTCTTTATTGCCTTACTGGCTATTATTCACCAACAACCCCTTAATTATGGAAAAAAGAGATCTGGAAGATCACTATCTGTACCACCGTACACAAGAGTTTAAAATAGTCTTGCCCCTGCAGTTCTGGCTTATTTGCAAGCTCCTGCAAGTTCCTCCGGGAAAAGTATTGATCGAGTTTATGCGAAATGTAGGCCGTGAACCTGATGCGATTGAGGAAACCAGGAAGAACACGGCCATGGATTATTTCCTGAATTGCGAATATGGGCAGCAGCAGTTAACCCGAAAAGATATACACCAGATGCTCCTGGAGCTGGATGCCATAGCTGCCCTCTGGCCCGGCATGGGTACTTCCAGGCACATGGAAAAGCATGTACAGCTCAGGGACAGGTACCATGAATTGTGGCAAAAAAAATGGGAGGACCTACAAAATCTATAACTTATGTCGTCAACACTCAATACCATCAACCAGGAATATATCACCTGGCAGTATGAACAATTACAGTTTGCTTTGCTGGGAGGATTTCGAATTGAAGGGATGGACAGAATGCGGGTTACCTGCAAGATGGAGTACAAGGAGCATGTTATCCGGCATAACCTGGACCTGTATAATGACAGTGCCGTAGATAAGCTGATAAAAAGATGCGCGGAGCAATTTAGTTTGGGTACTGCTTACCTGATCCCCATATTTTCTTCCCTGATCAATCTGCTGGAAGCCTATCGTCTGGAACAATTAAAACAGCTATCCACAGACAAGGATCATAAAAAGCCATTATCCCCGGAGGAGCATACACAAGCCCTTCAATTCCTGCAACACCCGGACCTCTTATCACAGACTAATCATTTAATCGGACAGAGCGGGGTAATAGGAGAAGAAAATAATCGCCTACTCATGTACCTTATATTTACCAGTCGAAAAAGGGATCAGCCCTTGCATATTATCAGCCTGGGCAGCAGTGGGACGGGTAAAAGCCATTTACAGGAAAAGGTGGGAGAGCTGATTCCGGAGGAGGATAAAATAGAAATCACTTCCCTCAGTGAAAATGCCTTCTATTATTTTGGAAGACAGGAATTGCGCCATAAATTGATCCTGATTGAGGATTTAGACGGGGCAGGGGCCGTATTATATCCCCTGCGGGAACTACAGAGCAAACGGGTGATCACCAAAAGCATCCCCTTTAAAAACAATGCCGGAGAAACCCAGACCATCCATCTTCGGGTAGAAGGCCCTGTCTGCATTGCCGGCTGTACTACTCAGGAAAGTATCTATGAAGATAATGCGAACAGGAGCTTCCTGATCTACCTGGATGAAAGCCCCCAGCAGGATAGCCGGATTATGGAATACCAACGAAAAAGAAGTGCAGGCAGGATCAATACCCCCGAAGAAAATCGGGTAAAACAGTTCCTGCAAAATGTACAACGGGTATTGCAGCCCATCACTATCCGAAATCCTTATGCGGAAGCCCTGCAATTGCCTGCCAGTGTGTACAAACCCCGTAGAACCAATGCTCATTATCTGGCTTTTATTGAAGCGATTACTTTTTATCACCAATACCAGCGGCCCCAGCAAGTGGAAGAAGATACCGGGGAAATCTACCTGGAAAGCACCCTGGAAGATATAGCTGCGGCGAATCAGCTGATGAAAGAAGTATTGCTTCGTAAATCCGATGATCTGACAGGAGCTTGCCGGAATTATTTTGAACAGGCGAGTCAATACCTGACCAGTAATCAGCTGGATACCTTTACCAACCGGAGTATCAGCAAAGCCCTGCATTTGCCACTGAGCACCGTAAAAAGGCATAATTTAGCCTTGTTATCCGCTGGATACCTGACCAGGAAGGAAGAGCCGGAAACCCGTTCCTTTATTTACCAGCTGACCAGCCAGGAGGAATACCAGCAGTTACAAACCGGCATCCACCAGCTCCTGGACTCCATTTTACAGAACCTCCAACAGCAGCCCAGTGGCTCACCATCGGCTCACCCACCTACTGAGCCGAGGAAACCCAAGCCAGCCAAGAAAAAGAAGCCAGCAGCTCACTAGCTCACCCATTTATCCCCCACCCTTCAAAATCTATTCATATGAAAACACTTCCCCTGCAATCCCCGCATTATCTGTACCTGGAGCAATCCTACCGCGAATGGCTGGAAATTATTGGGTATGCCGATCCTACGGTGAATACCTGGCCCACCCATGTACGCGAGCTGCTGCATTACCTGGAAAATAAAGGTATCCCGCATATTATGCTGGTGAGAAGCCACCATATAGCCGATTTTATCCATTATATCCGGCATCGAGACAACCAGGTAAGACCAGGAGCCTTGAGCAGCAGCAGTATCAATATGATCATTAACGCGATTAACAGCTTTGCCCGGTATCTGAATAGCACCGGTAAATACATCCTGGATATCAGTCCGGAGAGATTGCAGGAGGCCGATATATCCACCACGGTAGTCTTAACCATCCCGGAGATCAAACAGCTCTACGAAGCCACTTTCCAGCCTCACCGGGAAGGAGGTACTGCCATAGGGCAAAGGGACAGGGCTATGATTGCCGTCTTTTATGGTTGCGGATTACGAAGGATGGAAGGGATACACCTGAATTGCGCCGATATCGATCTGACCAAAAGGCTGCTCTTTGTCCGGAAGGGGAAAGGCCATAAACAACGGTATACACCCATTGCCAGTAAACACGTCGAAGATATTCGGGCCTACCTGGAAGAAGGCCGGGATTGGTTCTTATACGAACATTACGCGAGGGATTACACCAACAAGTTCCCCCAAAAGAAACAGGCCACCGATGAAGGAGCTTTCTTTATCGGGGAGAATGGCAAACGGATGAAAAGCTTTTACCAGCGGCTGCATTATCTGACGGAGAAAGCAGGGCTGGAAAAGTCATTTGGCCTGCATACCCTCCGCCATAGCATTGCCACCCATTTGCTACTGAGTGGCATGAGCCTGGAAGACATAGCCCGATTTTTAGGACATAGCAGCCTGGAATCCACGCAGATTTACACCCATTTAGCCCACGAACTAAACAACCCACCGCCATGAATGATTTCAACACCTACCTCCGGGGCAAGAAGATGAAAGCCAGTACCATTCGGGAGCATCTTAACAATGTAAAACGGTTTATGGACTGGCTGTCCCAGGAAAACTACGGGGATGCTGCCCAGGTGCAATACGCGGACCTCCTGGCCTATATCCAGCAGGAGAAGCAAAAAGAGCTTGATCCGGCAACTATTAACCTGCGACTGACCAGTATCAGCCATTATTATGAATACCTCAAGAATGACGACCAGGTGGATAAGAACCCAGCCAGGACCCTACGGGTGAAGGGAACAGTTACCAAAGTGATCCAAAATCCCCTATCCTTTCCGGAACTGACTACCCTTTATCAGCAATATGAGCAGCTACAGCGGGTTACCCATATCCAGGCCAAAACAGATAGGATGCACCAAAGAAATACGGTTATTTTGGGGTTATTGATCTGGCAGGCGGTACATGGAGGTGAATTACAGCAGATGATGACCGGACATATTAATTTGCAGGAGGGCATGGTGTATATCCCCTCGGGGACCAGGAGCAATCACAGGCTACTCCCCCTATCCCACCGGCAGATCTTGCCCCTGAACCAGTATTTACAGGAAACCAGGCTTCAATTAAGCCCGAAGGGGGATAAACTGATCCCTGGCAGTGTTGATAACATCCTGACCGGATTAACCCAGGAATTGCAGGGAATTAACCCCGTAATCCGCAATGCCTTGCATATCCGGGCCTCTGTGATCCTGCACTGGCTGACCCTGCATAATAAGCGGGAGGTACAGTATATGGCAGGCCACAGGTATATCAGCAGCACCGAGAAATATGCTGCCCAGGAAATGGGGAACCTGACCGATCAACTGGCGAAACACCACCCTTTTGGATGATTTGAGAATCACGATTTTATCACCTAAATTTGTACCAAATGAATACCATTATGGGAGCAGCAAAGCCAATAAACCAAGAAATCAATCATTACCTAGACCATCTGAATGCCCAACAAAAAAAGGTGGTACTGAGTGTTGTAAAAACGTTTGCACACGAAGAATCAGACTGGTGGGATGGAGTGGAAGATGCTGCCAAGGAATCTATTGATAAAGGGTTAAAAGATGTGGAACAAGGTAAACTAACGCCTCACAATGAGGTTATGAAAAAATACAAGAAATGGCTATCGAAGTAAATTGGTCTGATGAGGCCAAAACAACTTTTGATAAGAATGTATATTATTTACAAACAGTTTGGACAGAAAAGGAAGTAGCGAAATTTATTCAACAAACAGAGTACGCTATAAATCGCATTCAGCAGCAACCAGAATCCTACCAGCAAGGAAACAGGAACAAGAAAATTCGCAAGGCTAGGCTGAACAAATATATCGTGTTGTTTTATAGATACTACAAGACCAAAGGAGAAGTTTCCCTGCTTACTTTTTGGAATGTGAAACAAGACCCGAAGAAACTCAAGTATTGATCATACAGCTTTTTCTGTCTGCTGTTCAAGTAATATTACTCTTATAATAAGGCTGCTAAATCAGCCTTTCTTTATTTCAGCAGGGCCGCCCAATCCATAATTCTATTGAAAAACTCCGGAGTTAGGTAACCATTTAGGCAATGTCCTGGCCACTATCTCGGATAAAAAAATCGGTGTATCTTTAAGCTCCGACAGCTCTTTGATAGATCACTATGAGGCAGATGTGCAGACCGCTCAGGACTACTATCCCTTTGGTATGGTTATGCCGGGAAGGATGTTTACCGCCCTGACAGTACCCGGAGGGTCGGTATCAGGTACTACCCAGGTGAATGGATTTACGGTGCCTGTTGATCTGGCCCTTTCCAGCAGAAGCGGGAATGAACCTACCCAGTATGTAGCTTCGCGCACCATTGATCTGACAGAAGGATTTGAAAGTGCGGATAATGATGATGTGACGGCTTATCTGACTGACACTTCTTATGCAGGTTCAGGCAATGGAGGAAGTACGGCTGATGGAGTGGCTGGTGCTGGGAAGTACCGGTATGGGTTTAATGGGCAAGAAAAGTCCAATGAGATTAAAGGACCTGGCAACTCCTATACGGCTGAGTTTTGGGAATATGACCCGAGAAGTGGAAGGAGGTGGAATATGGATCCTAAGACGAAGGAATTTGAAAGTCCATATTCCGGTTTTGCCAATAATCCAGTGTGGCTTAGAGATGAAAATGGTGCAGATACTAGTAATCCTATGGGAGGGTTAATAGAGAAGATTGACAAGGCTCTGGGAGGGATTGGTAAAAATGAACGAAATGTTCAATTACTGCGAGCCGGAATAAAAAATCAGGCAGAAGAAATTGCACGGAATACCAATCTAAAAGCCATGGCTTCAGATGGTATGGTCAATGCGAGCACAGCGGCTGAATTTAAGGCTAACCTCAACTTGTACAGTGCTTATGACAAAGAAATTCAAGAGCACACACAAGCATTATCCTTTTTAGTAGTAAGTCTATATAAAGCCACAAATGAAACTCGTGAAATTAAGGACTATAATGAGTTTCTAAACAAAGAGCTTAATATGGCCTTGCATGGGGTTAATGTCGCTTTAACTGCAACTTCACTTTTGCCCACTGCTGGCAGCTCAGGACTTTTTTCGAACGTGTTTGCCAGGTCAGCAGGAGAGAGAGTATTCTGGTCGGGAGGTATGGAAGTTTCTGGACAAGCAGCTCAAAAATTTGCCTTGGATCATGGATTACAAACACTTGAAACGACTTGGCAAGGAAGAACTCTATCGTTCGTCGATCGAATGTTCTCTGGTGGAGCCCCATCAAAGTTCACCTACAAGATATGGGGAGGTCTATCAAGAAATTGGGCACGAGGTGCTGAAGGAGCAGCCCATATATTCCATAATCCTAATGGCATTAGATTGGGGTCACAATGGAGTAAGATTGAGTATCCAATCTTAAAACAAAAAGGAATTCAATTAATATACCACTAGTCAAAAAATTATCGCTTTTAATATTATGCTAAATTTAGAAAAGTTAAACATTTACAAATCCTTCCGAGGCGATATAGATTCCTTTGGGCGCTCTACAAATAAGAAAACCAGAGAAAAGATTAATGAAAACGATTTTAGAGTTATAGATGAGATAGTGCAAGGAATGATACTAATCAAAAACAATCTTTCTTCTGATGCTTATAAAAAAGACATTGAGGATAAGACAAGAGAGTCCTTTGGCGAGAATTATTCAGATTGCCAAAAACTCTTAGATGACATTGTTAATATGACAATTGGGTAATGTATCCAACTAGGTAATGTATCAAATTAGCAGTTTTTCAAAAAACATAGGATTTACAAGCTTTACAGAGGGCCTCTTTGCAAGCCCTCTGTCATTTTAGGTGCCTCAATACCCTTATTTTCGCCTTTTAAAGCCCTGTAATGGGGCTTTTTCATTACTCGTGTATCAAATTAGCAGTTGATTATGGAATGTAAATATTGTACCCGGAAATGCCGGTGCGCAGGCAGGCAGCAAAACGGCACACAACGCTATTATTGCAGAACCTGCAATAGGTATCAGCAGAACCAGTATTTATATCAGGCTTATTATGGTACGGTAAACACAACCATCAAATTGTTGGTCTGCGAGAGCGTTGGGGTCCGTGGCATAAGCCGGGTGCTTAAAATAGCCGCAGGCACCGTGCTGAACAGGATTAAGGCAATAGCCACCCACATATCCAAACCACCTATGTTGGCGAAGCAACAAATAGTAGAAGTGGATGAACTCTGGACCTATATCGGCCGAAAGGATAATGAATACTGGCTGGCCTACGCTTTAAATAAGGAAACCCGGGAAGTAGTAGACTTTATAATTGGCAAAAGGACTAAAGGCACCTTGAAAATACTGATCGACAATATACTGGTGTGCGAACCGAAAAAGATAAAGACAGACAATCTGACAATCTACAAAAGGCTTATCCCTCCTAATCTACATCGTTGCGGAGCCTATTGCATCAACCATATCGAGCGAAAAAACTTATCAATCCGCACACATATCAAACGGCTGAGTCGCCGGACGATCTGCTTCAGCAGAAGTATCCTCATATTAGAAAGCTGTCTGAAAATCTACTTTTGGGGGTGATTACTAACGATTATTCTCAGGACGGCACAAGCGCTGTCCGTGCCGCCCCCCCTGCAACCTACACGGACTCTATACACCATACCGTCCGAATATCCGGACACAGATAGCAAATGGTAATGTTGATGGTCTCACCCCATAATAGTAGAATCAATGTTTTCAGGAACTCTATTTTTTAACTGCATTATATCCGGGCACAAGAACAAACGGTTTCCCTTCATGTTTCCAGGAAAATCCGCCACTACTATGCATTTTTTGCTTTAACGTCAGCCTGATCCCCTCATAAGAACAGCCAGTATGCCTGACGGCATCAGAAATACTATCGAAGCAGGCCAATCTGGTCCCGCTAAGACTATATTGCGCAACTCGCCTGCTCATATAAAACTGTTTGTATTCTCCTTTATATTGTTCTTCGGCATATCTCCATACATACCCGCTGGCATGAAAATATTTCTTTTTAGCACAACCGACAATGGCCTGTACACTTATACCGGTTTGCCTGGATGCTTCATTCATGGAAGGGAATACAGCTATTTTCTTCCCCTTAATATCGTACTGAGTTACGGGCTTCTCAACCGGCTCCCTGAATTGTAGCGCTCCATCATAGTCGTCTTCATTAAACCGCCACACAAACCCCTTTGTCTGGAAAAGATTTTTATTTGCGCAGGCGGAGATACAGGAAATACTAACACCTGTTTTACGGGAAGCAACCGTAATGCTGGGAAATGAATTTAATAACTTTCCTTTCAGGCTGTATTGTTTAACCACCCGCCGCTTTTTTCGATTTAGTTTTAGCAGATGTTTACGATTTTGTACCTGGTCAACCACGAATGCCGGAGGAATATACCTGTCCTTTGCCAGGTGCAGTTTCCGGAGTTCGCTCTTGTCAGCGAGGGCGAGGTTGGATGCATTTGAATTCAAACCATCGCCATCTATTGGATAAACGAACTTGCCATCCATAGATGCTTTTGTTGTTGGCTGAACAAAAGCCTCATATACCAACCGTCTTACCATTGCGCTATTGCGTTTCTTATCGAATGTGTAGGTTACCATTAGTCCTAAGCTGTAATCGTTTTTATAGTGATTGGGAGTTTTAGAAATCGCCTGGCTGAGTATTTTTCCTTTTATCCAGCGGCCAACAACGGGAATACCTTGTTCGATATAGCGGTCCAGTGATTTCACCCTTCCGAGATCGGAGACCATAAAATACCCTTCTGCATAAGGGATTTCCTTCCACCGTTCACCAGGTAAATCCTCCAATGATTTGTTATGGTACGGGTACTTCTTTATTTTTTTAGATATAGGCATGACCAAAATTAATAAGTCTTCAAAAATAGAAGAAACGGTAAAAATAGCTTATAACGAGTAGTTTACGAGGCGGACTATCATTGCAGGTAACGATTTAATAATGGCGCTTACTGCATTCATTTTCACTTATTTTCCTTGTAACTAAATAGTAAAGACAAAAAATATATGAGTTAAATCCAACTTATTCGCCCATCTTTTATTTAGGCCTTCCTTTAGGGTATCTAAGAGTTTCATACGATTGATTTTTCTATTTCGTTATTTGAAATAGGCATGATAAAATTTGCTCGAGTTTATCATAAAACGTGAAGCTATAAATCATCCTTCTCCATTCCTTTTTCTTATCTCATCCGCTTCCCTCTTATATTGAGCAGAAAAATGAATATAAGCATCTTCATTCATTTTATCCCATTGATCTTCTGTCATATTGAATTCTTTCAGAAATCTCTGAAAACTGGCATCCGCAGCAGGTTGCAAATGCCTATACAACGCCAGTTTTTCATCCTTGGATAATAGCAATACGGATTCGACCATCTTAGTCGGGGCCGAGTCCCTCCGCCTGGCTTTGAAATTAGTTTTAGGATTCTTCTTTTTAAGAGTTTGCATAAATTCCTTATGAGGAATTAGTTTCGCCTCTCCTTTTCTTATTTGTTCCATCTGATCATCTATAATAACAAGCTGATCCTCTGTCAGTTCATAGGAATCAAACACTCCTATAGCAGTCAGATGATTTTCAAGGAAATTATGAAGGTCATCCTGAGCTTCAATCGATAATTTTCCGGCTTTTTTCAATATCGAATCCAAACTTTTCATATGGCATAAAATTTAACAACCTATCTGCAAGATAAATAGTTCTATTAAATTTCCCACCCCCTACTCCCCCACCTCGCTAATATACTTTGGAATAAAATTATATACTTTTTTTGGACTACCTTTATAGTCCAGATTAACCAAATTAAGTAGTCCAGCATGTTACCCTTTCCCACCATGATCCTCCTCGACAGAAAGGCGGAGACGGCCGTCTACCAGCAAATCGCCAACCAATTGGTGAAGCTGATCCGTGACGGTATTATCCAGCCCGGTTCGCGTCTGCCCGGCAGCCGCGAGCTGGCGGGCCTGTTACAGGTCCATCGCAAAACGGTGGTGGCCGCCTACAACGAATTATATGCCCAGGACTGGATCGAAGTGGTCGCCAGAAAAGGCATCTCCGTCTCTTCCCGGCTGCCGGAACTGAAGCCTAAAACCTTCAAGGCGCTTGCCCGTCAACCTTCCTATGCAGGCCCGGCAGGATTCAGCTTTGACCATGTACTGTCCATACCTGAGTTCGCTATGCCGAAGAATAAGCCCCGTCTCATTATCAATGACGGGTCACCCGACAGCCGGCTGGCGCCGATGGACCTTCTGCTTCGGGCCTATAAGGAACTCCTTAGCGAAAGGAATTATAAAAAATATATTCCGCAGGGTGGTTTCGCCGGTACCCCGTCCCTGCGGGAAGCGCTGACCCGGTTCCTCACCGATACCCGCGGTCTGACGATGAACCCCGACAATATACTGATCACCCGTGGGGCCCAGATGGCTATTTATCTCGCCGCACAGCTGATATTGAAAAAGGGAGACGCAGTGATCGTCAGCCGGCCGAATTATTTTATGGCCGACAAAGCCTTCGAACAGGCCGGAGCCAGGCTGCTCCAGGTCCCTTCGGATGAACAGGGTATGGACGTGGACGCAGTAGAAGCCCTCTGTCAAAAAAAGAAGCCCCGGCTATTATACGTGGTACCTCATCACCATCACCCCACCACCGTGACGCTGAGCATGGACCGGAGAATGAAGCTGCTCGATATCATCCGCCGTTATCAGCTGGTGGTGATCGAAGATGATTATGACTATGATTTTCACTATAGCTCCGGCCCCATTCTTCCGCTGGCCAGTGCCGACCATGGCGGGAATGTCATTTATATCGGCAGTCTTACCAAATCCCTGACGCCATCTATCCGTCTGGGATATATGGTCGCTCCGCCGGATTTTATCGCCCAGGCCACCCGGCTCAGACGGATCGTAGATATCCGGGGCGATCACCTGCAGGAAGATGCATTGGCTACACTGATCAGGAATGGGGACCTTGCCCGTCATCTGAAAAAAGCAGGCAAGATCTACCATGGCCGCCGGGATTATTTTTGCGATCTGCTGGCCCGGGAGCTGGAAGGCCGTATCAGCTTTAAAAAGCCCGATGGGGGACTGGCTATCTGGGCAGCCAGCTCCCTGCCGCTCCCCCTGCTGTCCGCCCGTGCCGCTACCATGGGGCTGCTGATTAATGACGGCAGTTATTACAACGATAAGGCTGGAAATGGTCTGCGACTGGGTTTTGCTTCCTTGCGGGAGAAAGAGATGGACGAAGCCGTGGAAGTCCTGAAAAGAGTTTTTTCCATTCGGTAGAATTCATTCCATTTTTTAGAATAAATAACTTAATAAAATATACATAATAAAGTAATTGGCAACTATTTAAAAAACGGCACTCGATTGGACTCTATGGATATAGCGTTATAAATCGTGTACCATGAAAAATTTGTACCCTCGGATTCTAAAAATCGTTTTCCTCCTGCTGGGGCTTGTGCTGCTGGCGACCCACTATAGCAATGCCCAATCCTGTACTCCTCTGGGTGATCAGACCAGCTATGGCACCGGGACTACCTGGATCGGTTATGTCTACCAGGGAATGAATTTCAATACTTACAAAGGTTATGTGAATGAGGGATCGGGCTCCAGCTCCAATTTTGATGAGAGTTTTGGCGGCAACCAGGTGAATTATAATACCAACGGCTGTACCGTCTACACGGATGGTTTCAGTGTCCGGTATAAACTGAGTGAGACATTTGCAAATGCCAACTATCTATTCACGGTGGGGGGAGATGATGGATTCCGGCTGAGCCTGGATGGCGGCGCCACCTGGGCAATCAACAAATGGAATGACCAGAGCTATGCGACAACGACCTATTCAGTAGCGCTCAACGGCACTTATAATATGGTCCTTGAATATTATGAGAATGGCGGAAGCAATCGTATATCCTTCAACGTGGCTCCGATCTGTACCGGTACAGGGGACCCTACGGTCTATGGCACTAATAATGTCTGGAACGGGTATATCTACCAGGGAATGAATTTCAATATGTATAAAGGTCAGGTAACGGAAGGCGCATCCCTCAACCCCAATTTCGATGAGAATTTCGGAAACCCCAGCGGAGGCGTGGTGACTTACAATACCAATAGCTGTTCGATACAGACGCAGCAGTTCAGCGCCCGCTACCGTCTTCAGCAGACACTTACCGCCGCCAAATATGTTATTACCATCGGCGGGGACGACGGCTACCATTTTAGCCTGGATGGCGGCTCTACCTGGGTGATCAACAAATGGAATGATCAATCATACTCCACTACCAGCTATACTGCTACCCTCAGCGGATCCTACAACATGGTGCTGGAATATTACCAGAACGGGGGAGCTGACCGGGTAAGTTTTTCGATGTCTTCGACTCTCCTGCCGGTCACCCTGGTTAGCTGGTCCGTATCTGCACTGGCTGCCGATCAGGCCAAATTAAGCTGGCAGACGACCGATGCCGTGAATTTTGATCATTTTATCATACAAAGAAGCACCGATGGCTCCACATTCCAGGATGTGCATACGACATCGGCAGCCGGCAGCGGCAATACTATACAGAACTATTCTTACATGGATCAGTACGCCTATAACGGCAACGTATACTATCGTCTGGCGATGGTGGACCAGGACGGAGCTACCAGCTATTCTACCGTTATCAGCCTGTCCTCACAAAATGCCGCTGCTCAAAATATCCGCATATACCCAACTATGATCGAGAATAACAGTTTGTATGTAGAGTCAGCCCAATCCGTATCCAATGCACGGCTGGAGCTATTCAACATGAATGGCAGCAAGGTCAGTGAAAAGGACTGGGCGGTTCTGGATGGCCGTCAGCAGGTATCCGTAAATACCGGCCATGCGGGTAGTCTGCCGGCCGGAGCTTATATCGCCCGGTTGTCGGACGGTCGCTCGATCCTCGCCAAACAGATCGTCATCATCAAATAAGTACTCCTTATCAGTCATTCGGATTATAAGCCTGACCAGGCACGAACTGGTTGAAATCATCAAAAACAGCAGTATTGCCTGAGGTCCCCGTCCCGACAAAACTCTCCCCGCTGATGGTAAAGGCGACGGCCCCGTATCTTGGCAGGCGGGGATAGGGGGTTCTCCTGGACCATATGTCCTGCACAAAATCATACTCCCAGGTACTTGTCACCATCGTACCGTTGAGGCCCAGGGTCAGGTAAGCATGATCTCCATTCACGAAGGCCGACCCAAATTCCCGCTGAAGATCCGTATAGCCATCGTCAAAGCTCCCCGGATCGGTATTCGTAATATTATGAAGGGGTATCCAGGGTATCGGCTGGGAAGGGTCGAAGGCCCAGGAATCTCTGGCCATGCCCCCGCTGATGGAGCCCGCAAAGATGTATGCTCTATTCTTGTAGACAAAGGATACGGCGCCCCTGCGTTTGGAAAAATTACCGGCGGTACCGGGTACCTTGCCCCAGCTATCCGATTGCGGATCATACTGGTAAAAGTCATTCATCCAGTAAACATTGTACCCTGTCCCGAGATAGCCTTTCCCCTGCAGTCCGAACCCCACGGCATCATACCGGTCGCCGCCGGGAAAGGGATTCCGGCCCCTCCACACATTCCCCACTGCGTCGTATTGATAGAAGTCGTGGAATGCATTGAGCCCGTCCGTCCCGGTTCCGATATACCCGGAGTCGCCAATACTGAACCCTACTGCATTGCTGCGGGCAGGGCCGGGGAAATCCGCTTTCTGCTGCCAGCCGCTGTCCAGGGAGAATGACCAAAAATCCGTCAGTCGCCCCCGTACCGGTCCTTCTACCTGTGCATTTAAACCGAGCCCTACATATGCCGTATCCCCGATAACGAATAAAGAGCTGTTGCCCCTTGGATACCCTCCGATGGGAGCGGCCTGCACCCAATTACCATCCTGCACCCAGGACAAACCTGTCTTATGGCAGGACGAATTGGTGAATACAGTCAGGCCGATCATACAAAGCGCAAATACATAAATAGAACGAGTCATGCGTGAAGATTTAAGGTTTATTAATATTTCGTATATATAACACCGTTATATTATAGAGAAAAAAATCACTCCCTGCCCGCCCGGATAATGACGCGGAAAGTCTAAAGGAACTTATCTTTCTAAGAGAGAAGGATGACAAGCATCGTTGCTTGTCACTTGTTAATGTTTCCTATAAGAAATGTTAAGTAGAATAAAAAAGGCGGATTACCTGATGGCGGTAGCGACGGCGCTCCAATCCATTTGTCCCTTCCCTTCGGTCACCAACTGCTCCATGTGCTCTTTCAGCAAATTGGCCAGCGGCATATTCTGCTGTACCGATGCAGCCTGTTGCAATGCCAGCTTCATGTCTTTCAGTCCCAGCTGCGTTGTGAATGCGGCAGGTTCAAAATTTTGCTGCACGATCATATTGCTATAATTCTGATAAACCGGCGTATTGAATAAGGTCTGGCCGAACAGGGCCCACATGCGGGCGGCATCCACTCCGCTGGCCGTGGCCAGGGCAACGCTCTCCCCGATGGCTTCCAGGGCAGCTGCTATTAAAAAATTACCGCAAAGCTTTACGGTATTGGCGGCGGTGATTTCTTCTCCAAAATCCCATACCCCCGCGCCGCCTGCATCTTTCAGCAAAGGAGAGACCTGTGACTGTAAGGCTGCCGGGCCTGCAATTACATAATTCAATTTGCGGGCAGCGGCAGCTTCCGGCCTTCCGAAAACAGGCGATGCCAGGTAATGCTGGCCATGCTGACTATGTTGACCAGCCAATTCTTTGGCCGTTGCCGGAAGAATGGTACTAAGGGAAACATGAATACTATTGGGTGTCAGGTGTTGCAGCAGGCCATTTTCTCCTCCGCAGATACTTTTCAGGGCGGCATCGTCCGAGACGATCGTGAAGACGATCGTACATTCCTTCGTCAATGCGGGAATACTCTTACAGGCAATAGCTCCTTTTTCGGTCAGCGGGACAACTTTAGCGGCAGTCCGGTTGTAAACATATAGTTCATGGCCGCTGTCCAACAGATTCAGTGCAATAGGAGTGCCCAAGCTGCCAAGACCGATAAATCCAAGTTTCATAACAATAATTTAAAATTGACGGTGATAAAAGTAAAGAATAAAGTTGAAAGGAAGGCTCGCCGGTATGGCGTGAAAATTGTATTACCAGCAATCATGCAACGTAAAAATCGAATCATTCCCTTTCTGACCATTTTGATATTATTATTTCTGACATTAGGAGCGCTGCGACCGGTGACCAGGCGCCCCATGGCTTCAAAAGGGGCAATAGCGGCAAAGCGATCGGCGATTCGTCCCGGGATTGACCGGCCGGCCAGGCCATTTCCCCAGCATGCCAGCTATCAGCCAGGCACCATTCTGCCGAATCATATCAGCCAGGAGGTGATGGATGACAGCGTTCGCTCCTTCTACCAGCAGTGGAAGAACCACTATATACGTACGTCCTGCGATCAGGGAGAAGCCTATGTCTGGTTCGAAGGGACGCGCGGCACGAATATCTGTGTATCGGAGGGGCAGGGATATGGTATGGTGATCGTTGCATTGATGGCTGGTTTCGATCCGGATGCCCAGGCAACGTATGACTCCTTATACCGGTTCTACAAGTCCCATCCCAGTCAGTCCAGTCCGCAGCTGATGGCCTGGAGTCAGAACAAAGATTGCCGGAGCATCGATGGCAGCACGGCCACCGACGGGGATATGGATATCGCTTATTCCCTGCTGCTGGCCGATGCGCAATGGGGTCGCAGCAGCAATATCCCTTATCGGGAAGAGGCGCTGGAGATCATCGCAGCTATCCGCAGGCAGGAAGTCAATCCGGTGAACTATGTTGTAATGGAAAGCAATACCTCCAATCCGCACAGCAGGGATTTTTTTGATATGCGATCCTCCGATTTTATGCCGGACCATATACGGGCTTTCAGAAAGGCCTCCGGTGAACCGGCCTGGGATACCGTCCTCGATAATAATTACCGGGTATTCCGGTATTTACAGAAGGCCTATAGTCCTGAAGCGGGACTGGTCCCTGACTTCATCAAGCAAATTAAGATAGGGATGCGGGAGAAAGACCCGATCGGAAAAGCCAATGTGAAAGGAGGCCCCATGGATGCTCCGGATAGCGAGCAGGCTGACAACGTATCGGCCATACCTGCGCAGCCGCATTACCTGGAATCCCAATATGATGGCTTGTACAATTTCAATGCCTGCCGGGTGCCGTGGCGGGTAGCGGCAGACTATCTCACCTCCGGTGATACCACAGCCGCCGGTTTCCTCACTCCTATCAACCGCTGGATCCGATCCACCACAAAAGATAATCCTGACAATATTTCAGCCGGATATAATCTTTCCGGGGAAGATCTGCCCAGGCGCAATTACGAAGCCCTTTGCTTTATCGCTCCTTTCGCCGTATCCGCCATGATCAGCAGGGATAACCAACCCTGGCTGAATAAAGTATGGGATTACCTGGTACACTTTAAACGAAAAGACTTCGACTATTACGACAACAGTATCAAGATGATCACCCTGATCATTCTCTCCGGAAATTACTGGACGCCGTCCCCCCCACCCCCTAAAGGGGGAGTTTGGTAACCCGCTGCTTTATTCGTTTGCGTCACTCATTCGATCTCATTTACAATCTATATAAATCGTAAAGACTTAACTCCCCCTTTAGGGGGTAGGGGGTATCGGAGATCCGTTCCTGCGCTCTTCGCTGGCTACCTTGATAACGGTATCTCCTTCTTTGAGATCGCCGTATACCTCTGTCTTTCCGCCTTCTTCCCGTCCTTTCTTTACATCGACCCACTGCGCCTTGTTATCGACTACGCGGATGACGAATACTCTTTCCGTGGAATTGACCACTGCCGTCGACGGTACGACAAAAGTGCTGTCTCTGGCAGGTAATGGCACTTTCACTTCCGCTACCATGCCGGGCAGTAATTTTTTATCATTATTGATCACATCCATTTCGATACGTTCGGCGCGAAGACGATTGTCCAGCGCTCCGGCCAGGCGTTTGACCTTCGCGTGAAATATTTCGCTGGGACGGGACTTGGTGCTGAATTTCACTTCGTCGCGATCCGTCAGATAGCCCGTGTAGGCTTCCGGTATGGAGACCACCAGTCGCAAATGTTTTTGCTCCTGCAGCGTGAACAGCGGCAATTCAGATCCCTTGCCGGAGGGCCCTACATACGCGCCGGGGTTTACGTTACGGGCGCTTATCACTCCATTAAAGGGAGCCCGGATCTCCAGGTATTTCAGGGTTTCGGCCACTTCAGCATAGGCTGATTTGGCAGCATCCCATTGAGCCAGATCCGATTTCCGGCGGGCGTCCGCCTGATCGATATCATTCTGGGAGATCGTACCGGGGGTCTTGCTGGTCTCTACCAGGCGGTCGTAGTTGGACTTGCTGGCGATATAGATCGCTTCCTGCGATTTGACCCTTGACTGAGCGCTGGCCAGCTGTGTAGCCAGTTCGGGCGCTTCCATCGTCACCAGCAGCTGCCCTTCCCGCACTTCCGAGCCTACGTCTACGTATAGCTTTTTTACGAAACTATTCTCTTTCGCATAGAGGTCTACCTGCTGGTAAGCGATCAGCTCACCCGGGACATATAATGTCGTAGACAGCGTACCCTTCTGCAGGGCAATGGTCTCCGCAGGAGCTGGGGCTTTATCGGCCTTTGCTTCTTTATTTTCTTTTTTCTCCTTGCTCTCTCCATCCGAAGAGGAGCAACTGCTGAACAAGGTCGCTACCAGCAACGCAGGCACAGCAAAAAGGGCAATGGAGCCCAGGTTATTTCTCATTTTGTTCATATAATGACGGTATATAATGTTTACTTTCTTTATCGGAAGGATCCAGGGATACGGACGCAATGGACGTCTTACCCTGTACCCAGGCAAATATAAGCGGCAGAATAAATAAGGCGGCAAATGTAGAGGCTATCAGCCCTCCGATGACCGCACGGCCCAGCGGAGCGGCCTGATCACCGCCTTCACCAAAGCCCGAGGCCATGGGGATCATACCTACGACCATCGCGACACTGGTCATCAGGATAGGACGTAACCGGACGGCGGCAGATTCCCGGGCTGCTCCCAGGGCATTGCCGGAATGCATCCGTAATTGTTCGGCATTGGTCACCAGCAACACGGAGTTGGAGATGGATACCCCTACGGACATGATCATGCCCATATAGGATTGCAGGTTGAGCGTCGAACCGGTCAGCATGAGCAGGCCCAGCGAGCCCAGCAATACAGCCGGCACGGTACACAGTGTCACCAGGGAAACCTTAAATGACTGGAAGTTGGCGGCCAGCATGAGAAAGATCACGACGATCGCCGTCAGCAGACCTATCTGCAGGCTGCTCAGCGTGTCGGTGAGCACTTCCGAAAGACCTTTGATCTCCACATTGAGACCCCGGGGCAGCTGTCCCAGGGAGGCCAGGGACTTCTTTATATCCGTGGAAGCTCTTCCCAGATCCATTTTATTGAGATTGGCCGTTACGGACAGAACAGGAGTCGCTCCGATATTATCATTTTCACCATAAACGGAATCAATGGAGAGAGAGGCGACATCGCTTAACAGGGGACGGGGTGCATTCGGCTGGACAGGCGTCTCTCCGATATCATGCAGACTGGTCATTTTATTCTCCGGTACCTGCACCTGTACAAAATAGGAAAGGTTCGTCTTATGATCCAGCCATACATTTTTTTCGGTAAACCGCGAGGAGGAGGTAGCTGCGATCAGCGAACGGCTGATAACCGCTGCATTCGTCCCTAACTGCGCTGCCCGTTCCCGGTCGATATCGATATTGATGGCAGGATAGCGGATGGCCTGGCCTATCTGCAAATCCCGCAGATAAGGGATCTGCTGCAGCTGGGCGATGACTTTATTGGCGTATTCTTCATTCAGCTTCTTATTCTTCCCGGAGATCTTCACTTCGACCGGCGTCGGAGATCCCTGGCTGAGGATCTTATCGGTAAGCTCGATCGGCTCGAAGGACACTTTGAACTCGGGTACATCGGCGGCCAGCTTGTGCCGGAACTCTTCTTTCAGATCATCCATCTTCACCTTATAGTCCTCTTTAAGACTCACCTGCAGCACAGCCTCCTGCGGACCTGCCATGAACAGGTAGATCGGGTTGGTGGAGAACTGTCCGCCATGCATACCTACCATGGCCGAGGTGAGCTCGATATTATCGTGCCCTACTATCGTATCCAGTACATGCAGGGTCTTGATCGTATATTCTTCCGTTCTTTCGATACGGGTGCCGTCAGGGGCGCGGAGGCGGACCTGGAATTGCCCGGCATTGGACTTGGGTAATACATCCCGGCCGATACTGTTGATCAGCAGGTAAGCGCCGCCCAGCCCCAGCACGATATAAACGATGGCGATCGGCACCCGGTAAGGGATCACCCGGTCTATGAAACGCAGGAAGCGGTTCCTGAACTTGTCGAAAGCCGTCAGCTTTCCGTCCTTGCCTGAACCATGTTGCAATGCCTTATGTTTTTCTTCCGCAGCGTCGGCCTCATCGGCGGCAGTAAGACCCGAAGCCCTGAACTCTTCCTCATCGGACTTGAATTGCCCCTTTCCATGATGCCCTTTCATGACCCAGTTGGCCAGAACAGGCACAAAGGTCTGCGCCATAAAATAAGAGGTGATCATGGAGAACCCGATAGCCAGGGCCAACGGGAGGAACAGAGAGCCGGGGATACCGCTCATGGTGAAGGCCGGGGCGAATACCGCCAATATACAGAGCAGGATCAGCAATTTGGAAAAAGCGATCTCCCGGCAGGCATCCCAGATAGCAAGGGATTTCGGCTTGCCCATGGAGAGATGCTGGTGTATATTCTCGATGGTGACGGTAGATTCATCGACCAATATACCGATGGCCAGGGACAGACCGCTAAGGGTCATGATATTAATGGTCTGGTGAAATAAGTTGAGAAAGAGCACTCCGGAGATCACGCAGATGGGTATCGTCAGGATTACGATGAAGGCGCCCCGGGCATCTCCCAGGAACAGCAGCACCATCAGACCGGTGAGGATGGCCCCGATGGCACCCTCTGTCAAAAGATTCTTAACGGCATTGATCACATATACGGACTGGTCGAATACATAGTTAAGCTTCACATCTTCCGGCAAAGATGCCTGGAAACGGGGAATGGCTTTCTTCAGGTTCTGCACCACTTCCCAGGTACTGGCGGCGGCCGATTTTGTGATGGGCAGGTATACTGAGCGTTTGCCATTGATCAGCGCATAACCGGCAGTGATATCGGCGGCGTCTTCTACAGAGGCCACATCTTTCAGATAAAGATTCTGAACACCGGAGGTATAGATAGGAATATTCCCGAAATCCTTCACCTTTTCGATCGTCGAATTGGTAGGCGTAAAATAGTTCAGGTTGCCGATACGCACGTTACCGGAGGGAAGGGCCTGGTTATTATTACGCAGCGCCTCCACCAGCTGGTCGGGCGTAAGGTTATGGGACCGCATGAGATCGGGATCCGCCTTGATGACGATCGTGCGGACATTACCTCCGAATGGCGCCGGAGCCACCAGCCCGGGTACCGTGCTGAAGGAGGCCCGGACATAAATATTGGCCAGGTCCAGCAGCTCATTATTACTGCGGGTCGGACTGCTAAGCACCAGCTGCCCTACCGGGAGCGTACTGGCATCGAAACGCAGGATAAACGGCGGTTGCGAGCCCGGAGGGAAGCTGGCCTGCGCCCGGTTCGTATAGCCAGTCACCTCCGCTGCCGCCTGCGCCATATTGGTGCCTTCATAAAAAGTAAGCTTGATCAGGGTCAACCCCTGGATATTCTTCGTTTCGATGCTCTTGACACCACCTACATATAATAAGAGATTGACATATTGTTTGCCGAAATAGGTCTCCATCTGATCCGGCGTAAATCCGCCATAAGGATGGGAGATGTAGATCACCGGCAGGTTCATATCCGGAAAGATATCGATCTTGATGCTGCGAACGGCGCTGATCCCGAAAAATAGCATACCAGCTACCAATACTAAGATGGTAATAGGTTTTCTAAGCGCGCTTCTGATTAATCCCATAAAGATGATAATTCAATGACGTAATAAATTCCGCGACCGGGCATGCCGGTTAAAACTCGTTAAAAAACAATCCAAAATCGCCGCTGGCGGCAGCTTTGTACAGCAAGGCCTGCCAGACATTATTGAAGGCGATATCCCTGTCCGTCTCGGCGCGGTTGAGGGTGAACAGGGCCGTGGTCACATCTACGATCGTAGCAAGGCCATTCTTATAAAGGACGCTCTTTTGATTATAGGCATCCGAAGCTGCCCGGACCTGTATGGGCGCTTCCCGGTAATTATCGAGGGAGTTCTTGATCTTGGTCTCCGACAAGGCGAGCTGAGCTACCAGCTGTTTGTCGATCAGGCCATATTCCTCCTGCAACCCCTGAGAGGTATATTGTTGCGCCACCACCTGCTGATGGACCCGCAGGGGGCTGGTCAGGTTCCAGACGACGCCAACGCCCAACAGGTAGTTCCCCCGGCCGAAGCTCACTCCTTTCAGGTAGTTGCCGGTGTAGGCGTCCGGCGCCCCTGATCCGTAGGTATTGTCAAATCCCGATCCCCGGTCCTGCAAAGCGCCGAACAGGGAAAAAGTGGGATAATTAAAGGTCTTTAAATAGCTGGCCTGCTCATTGCTGACGTTGACACGTTCCTGAAAATATTTCAACAGGGGGTGCTGATTCAGCGGTTGTGCGGAAGCGCTGTTGAGCGCCGTGGGGATCCTGGCTACAAATACGCTGTCCAATACGAATTCCGCGGGGGGGATGCCCATCAGCTGGGCCAGCTCGTTAGCCTGCTCCTGCTGGAATTCGATGGCATTCGTCAGGGCTATTTTGGCGCTGGAGACTTCCGCGTTGGCCAGGGAGGAGTCCACTCCGGGATTCAGGCCGTTCTTGGCCCTTGCTATCACCACCGTGTCAAAAGACAGGGCCCGGCTGAGATTATTCTGCTGGGACAGGGTGAGCTTCTGGGCGGCCAGTAAATTCAGGTAAGCGGCGGAGACCCGGACGCTTTGCTGAAAACGCTCCTGTTCCAGGTCGCCCTGGTCACGCTTCAAAATGGTTTGCGCCACCCGGGTCTTTTCTTTTGCCCGGCCGAAGGCGAAGAAATCCCAGTTGACATTGGTCAGGTACAGGGCTCCGAAAGCGGCATTCCAGTTCTGAGAGGCCAACACCGGGCCGCTGGAAGCGACAGATCCTCCTTTAAAAGCTCCCAGTGGACCATTCATGCTATTGACCGTCCCATAATCCTGTTGGGCGGAAAGGAGCAGGTCCGGCAGGTATTCCCTTTTCGTCTCGGTGACATTGGCCTGGGATGCTTTGACATAGTTTGCCTTGGCGCGGATAGTACCATAATTGGTAAGAGCCGTCTGTACGGCATCCTTAAGAGACAATGCCTGGGCATTCGTCTTATAGGTAATTATACTGAAGAACAGGGCCCATGACAGACCCAAAAAGAGGTTTTTTGACATGATAGATGAACAATTTTTATTTTATTCAATTCATAGGACGACAAGGAGATAAATTTCAGGTTAGGTCAGCCTGACAGGAGAGCGCCTGTTCATAGGTCTGGTTATACCCTATGGCTGCAATGTGTACTGTAAAGGGACTTCAAGATTTTGAAGTAATTTTGAAGCCGGCACCGGAGAGAGGAAGCTAATCGCTAAATGATGATAACCGGAAGCATATTCGTATACGACGTTGAAATTCATCAGATCGCAGATCTGGCGTACAATAGCGAGGCCGATGCCGATGGAATCGCTACCGGAGTTCCCTTTTTTAAACCGTTCAAATAATTCGCCGGTGGGCACTTCGGGCGCCTTGCCCGTATTACTGATCACCAGTCCTGCTTTGCTCAGATTTACCCGGATCCTGCCCTGCGGGATATTATGACGGATGGCATTGCTCACGAGATTGGTCAGCAGCAGATCGGCCAGGGCGATATGCAAAGGCAAATAAATATTTTCTTCAATATTTATTTGTAAGTCTATAGATTTCATTTCAATAAGCTCATCGAAAGCATCCAGGGCCTCCCTGGTAAAGTCACTGAAACAGATGGGGGCCGCCGCCTCATACTCCTGATTTTCCAGTTTGGTGAGCAGGGTCAGGGAGCTGTGGATACGGGAGAGCCGTTCCAGGGCATTCTGCATTTCTGCGATCAGGATAGCCTGGTCGTCCCGGATATCCGATTCCATGAGGAGCTCCAGCTTACCCCGGATGATCGCGGTAGGAGTCTGCAGCTCATGGGAGGCGTTCTCGGTGAATTCTTTCAGGGACTGATAATCTTCCAGGGCCTTGTCGGTCATTTTTATCAGGAACTCATTAAGCTCTTTGAATTCGGAGGTCTGGGTATCGGGCAGCCGGATAGGTTCTTTTCTTTTGAGGTCGAAGAACTGGATGACACGGAGGGTCCGTTTGAAAGGGGCCAGGATATATTTGGAGATCAGTCTGCCGGAGATACCTACCAGTACCAGCAACAAAAGCAGGATCCATTTGAAAGAATCCACCACACCAGGCAGCAGTTGATAGAAGGAAGGAATAAAGGAATAGGTCGAAATGCGATAATGCTGTCCGGCGATCGTGTAAAAAGACGTTACCACCAACCGGTATTCGTTGGCCTGAAATTCCGGGTTCCAGCCTGAGCCCCGGGTATAATAGGAAGAGATCCCTTTAGGCACTGAGTCGGCGGGGATCAGCAGGATGCTGGCACGCTTACGGGTCGGATGACCGGAGTAATCGCCGCCCGATCGGATCTGTTGAGCGATGAGATCATTCAGCCGCTGGTGCCTGACCACTTCCACCCGGTCAATTTTCCACTGGATCTCGTGGTAGACGATTGCGCCTCCTATCAGCAGTACGAGCAGCATGATCGCGAAATACCAAAGGGTGAATTTATTGGTCAGTTTCATACTATGCCTTATTCCGGCTCGTGTTTATGTGAATTAAATTTGTATCCCAGCCCATATACCGTGCTTATATAGTCCATTCCGCCGGCGCTGCTGATCTTGCGGCGAAGATTTTTTACATGCTGGTATACAAAATCAAAATTAGCCAGGTTATCGGTATAATCCCCCCAGAGATGGGCCGCGATGGATTGCCGGGAGAGGACTCTGTTCTTGTTGACGAGGAAGTAGAGTAAAAGATCGAACTCTTTGCGGGTAGTATCCAGGAGGCTGGCGCCGATACGGGCTTCAAAAGTATCAGTGTTCAGGCTGATCTCGTTGAATTCGACGATATTGGCGCCTCCCAGGTTCTTACGCCGGTAGATGGCCCTGATCCGGGCGTGTAATTCAGCCAGGTGAAAGGGTTTGGTCAGGTAATCGTCGGCGCCTTTGTCCAGACCGATGATCTTATCGTCCAGTGCATTCCGGGCGGAGATGATAAGGACATTGCTTTCCTGGCGCTCGGCCCGGATCTGTTGCAGCAGACTCATGCCATTGCCATCCGGCAGGCCGATGTCCAGCAGGATACAGTCATATTGGAACAGGCTGATCTTTTCCCTCGCACCTTCCAGCGTAGAGCACAATTCGCAGATATAGCCTTCCCGGGCCAGGAAATCATGAATGTTCCGCGCCAGCTCCTGGTGATCTTCTATGATAAGAACTTTCATATAGTACAAAAATAACAGGTTTTTTCAGACTGCTATTTCAGCAAAAAGTTTGAAGCAACCTTGAAGCGGGTCGGGAACTCATCGGTATCCCTGCGCCTGCAGGTGGAACAATTCGGCATAACGGCCCTTATTTTCCAGGAGTTCTTCGTGGCTGCCAATCTCGATCAGCTCGCCTTTCTCCAGTACGAGGATACGGTCGGCCATCCGAACGGTGGAAAAACGATGGGAGATCAGTACGGCCGATTTGCCTTTGGTCAGGTCGGCAAAACGCTGGAATACCTCGTATTCGGCGCGGGCGTCCAGGGCGGCAGTGGGCTCGTCGAGGATCAGCAGCTGGGCATCGCGCATGTAGGCCCTGGCCAGGGCGATTTTCTGCCATTCGCCGCCCGACAGGTCCACTCCCTGGCGGAACCGGCGTCCCAGCGCCTGGTCGTATTTATCCGGCAGTCTTTCGGTCAGCACATCGGCCAGGCTTTGCTGCGCCGAGGTTATGATCAGCGGCCGGTCGTCCTTTTTCGGGATATTGCCCACGGCGATATTCTGGGCGACGGTCATCTGGTAGCGCAGGTAATCCTGGAAAATGATACCGATCTGGCTGCGCAGCTCTTCGGGGTCATATTCCCGCAGGTCGACGCCGTCCAGTAAAATACGGCCTTCCGTAGGCTCGTAGAGCCTTGCCAGCAATTTGATCAGGGTGGTCTTACCCGCTCCGTTCTCTCCTACCAGCGCCAATTTTTCTCCCGGGCGTAAGGTAAAGGTGAGGTGCCTGTTGGCCCAACGCTCGGAATTCATATACCGGAACCCCACATCTTCAAACTGAAAGCCTTGTTGTATCGGACGGGGAAAAGGCTGGGGATGGGGGGTGCGGATGATGCGTGGCCTGATCTCGAAGAATTCAAAGAGGTCCTGGAGATAAATAGCGCCCTGCGAGACACTGGTGAAGCGGGTCAGGATCCCTTCCAGCAGGCTGCGCAATTGCCGGAAGGAGCCGGCCAGAAAGGTCAGGTCCCCGATGGAGAGGCTGCCGTTGATGGCCCGGAGGATGATCACCACATAGGCGGCATAATATCCGGCGCTGCCCAGTAAGGCGAATAAAGTGCCCCAGCCCGAGCGGCGGATGGCCAGCACTTTGTTATCCCGGAAGAACTTATCCGACAGCACGCGAAAGCGATCGATGAGAAAATCCGAGAGGGCGAAGAGCTTCACCTCTTTGGCCGTATCGTCGCTGGCCCCCAGGTAACGGAGGTAGTCCAGCTCTCTTCGTTCGGTGGTCTGCTGGCGGTTGAGCGCATAGGTCTTGTCATTGAAATAAGATTCCCCCATAAAGGCGGGGATGACGGCGATGAGTAATAATATGATGAGCCAGGGGTTGAAGGCCATCAGCCCCACGGCCAGGAAAGCCATCGTGATCAGGTCCTGGACCTGGCTAAGGACCTGGGACAGCAAAACGGTGCGGCCGGTGGTCTGCTGCCTGGCCCTTTCCAGCTTGTCATAAAAGGTGGAATCCTCGAACTGGTCCAGGTCCAGCTCGGCGGCATGGCGCATGATCCGGACGGAAGTGAAATTGGAAAACAGATCACCCAACAAACTATCCATCAAGGTAATAGCCCGGCTTAGTCCATCTGAAAAAATAGCCAGGCCGAACTCCAGGGCTACTAATTCCCAGAGATGATGGGTGCCGGCCGTTCCGGTAAGGGCGGTGTGGCCGGTGAGATCATGGACGCCGCCTGCGGCTCCGGGGATGAAGTGACCGGTTGTATGGCCGGCCTGTACCTTGGCGAGCTGTACGACCTGGTCGATAATCAGTTTGCCCACATATAAAATGGCTACCGGGATAGCCGACCGGATGATCCGAAGGATGGAATTGGCGACCATGAGCCGGGGGCTGGTATCCCATACCAACCGGAAAAAACGGGGCAGATTACGCAAGGCGGCCAGCCTTTCCCGCCAGGTCAGCGGTTCTGTTGATGTCATTGCCGAATGTAACAAAATAGTGATGGATATGTTGTAGACAACCCGCTAATCCTCACTTTGCGTATTATTTAGTAATTTTACCCGAATGTCAATGATATCAACTGAGGATCTTCTTCAACATTACCGTAGTAATCATTCATATGATGAATCCCTGGAAAAAGACGGTAGTTTTCGTCCTCTCTGGAAGACTTTTTTTCAGTCTTTCGGCGGACTGGGGCAGGAAGAAGTGCAAAGCCGCCACAACGATATCCTTCGCCTGCTGAAAGAGAACGGAGTTACCTATAATATTTATGGAGATCCGGCGGGGATGAACCGCCCCTGGAAGCTGGACCTGATCCCGTTGCTGATCAGTAAGGAGGAATGGACGATCATCGAGTCCGGACTTATCCAGCGAGCCACGCTGCTGGATATGATCCTGAAAGATATCTACGGTCAGCGAAAGTTGATCCGCAATGGTCTTCTGCCGATGGAACTGGTCTATCATCACGCAGGTTTCCTTCGGCAATGCACAGGGATCCCCTTACCGGGCAAACATTCCCTGGTGCTGTATGCAGCTGATATTGCCCGGGGCGCAGACGGGAAGATCTGGGTCGTGAATGACAGGACCCAGGCGCCTTCCGGTTCTGGTTATGCCCTGGAGAACAGAATGGCCATGGCCCGTATCCTTCCGGAATTATTCAACGGGCTGAAAGTGCGGCGCACATCCGCCTGGTTCGACGCGCTCCGGCTGGCGCTCCATGAGATGTCACCCGGGCGAAAACAAAACCCGCGGATCGTCATCCTTACCCCCGGCCCCGGTAATGAAACCTATTTTGAGCATTCCTATCTTTCTTCCATCCTGGGCTATACGCTGGTGCAGGGGAATGATCTCATCGTAAAAGATAATTATGTCTGGCTAAAGACCATGAACGGGCTGGAAAAAGTAGATGTGATCCTGCGCAGGGTGGATGATGTCTATTGCGATCCCCTGGAATTAAAAGAAGACTCGCAGCTGGGTGTACCGGGCCTTCTTAACGCCGTGCGCAACGGGCATGTCAGCATCGCCAATCCCCTCGGAAGCAGCATCCTGGAAAACCCCGGCCTTATGCCTTTCCTCCAGGGTATCTCCCGGTATTTCCTGGGGACCAACCTGCTCCTGCCGGCTATCGCATCCTGGTGGTGCGGACAGCCCAAAGAGATGGCTTATGTCATGGAGCATATCCGTTCGCTGGTCATCAAAAGGATCTACCGCTATTCCACCGGCAGCAGCTCCATCGATGCGGCGTCCCTTTCAGAGAAGCAGCTGCAGGAGCTGAAGCAGCAGATCAAGGCACATCCTCATCTCTATGTAGGGCAGGAGAAAGTGAATTTCTCTTCTACCCCTTCCCTGGTCAATGGAAAGCTGGAACCCCGCAATGCCTTGTTCCGGAGTTTCCTGGTCAGCAATAACGATACGTATGCCGTTATGACGGGCGGGCTTACCCGCACATCCACGGGGCAGGGGAATTTCCTGATCTCCAACCAATCGGGAGGGATCAGTAAGGATACCTGGATCATCTCCCCCGAACCGGAGCGTCACCAGGCGATCCGGGATGAATGGGCGCCGCCCGCGATGGCACAGGCTACGATCAGTCAGACCCAGTCCATGTCCCCTTCTACCCTTCCTGCTGCGGGGGGCGCGCTGCCGAGCCATACGGCGGAGAATCTTTTCTGGGTAGGGCGATATACCGAGCGGGTGCTGGGCAACGCAAGATTCCAACGCACCGTCATGCAGTGGGTAACGGAAGGCAACAGGCTGATCGCCGGAAACGATATTCGTTCCGGTCTGCATCTGCTGCAGGCGCTTACACATTATACTTTCACCTATCCGGGTTTTGCAGAGATGAATGAATCCGATGAACGGATCCATCATTCTTCCAGGGAATTAAGAGATACGCTCTTCGACGAAAAAAGAACAGGCAGCCTGAGCTGTAATCTTTCTCTTTTCAACCAGGCCGTCTATGCGGTCCGGGAGCATTGGTCTACCGATACCTGGCGGGTATTGCGGGGAATGGAAGAGGAATGGGCCGCCGCCGCCCGGATCTCTAATCCCGGACATCTTCGGATGCTGGGT
>Ga0179596_10000153_pt1 | contig 49039 bp, 37 predicted proteins | sample CZODoug1_1_08_16_FD_155494 | JGI IMG/M metagenome (GOLD analysis project Ga0179596, IMG submission 155494) | Vadose zone soil fungal communities from Angelo Coast Range Reserve, California, USA - CZODoug1_1_08_16fungal (Illumina Assembly) | ecosystem: Environmental > Terrestrial > Soil > Vadose... | reverse complement strand
CTACGCGGACCTCCGTCGCCATTCGGGGAGTAGGCTTTACCGGCACGACTACCGTCAGCTTCGGATCGACTGCGGCACAGTCGTTTACCGTATTGTCCGACACGGCGATCACGGCCGTCGTCGGCACAGGTTCCAGCGGACAGGTCTTCGTATCAGGTACGCGGGGCTTCGATTCGCTGGCCGGGTTTACGTATACGCCGCCATTGACCTCCACGCATATCACATCTTTTAGTCCCACCAGCGGCTCGACAGGTACGTCCATTGCCATTAGAGGAGTCGGCTTTACCGGCACGACCGCCGTCAGTTTCGGATCGACCGCGGCGCAGTCCTTCACCGTACTGTCCGACACGGCAATCACGGCGATTGTAGACTCGGGTTCCAGCGGAAACGTCTTCGTATCAGGCTCGCATGGATTTGACTCCCTGGCCGGGTTTACGTATATAGCGACGCCGGCTCCGCTAACGCAGTTGACATCACTTTCGGTATATCCGAACCCGGCAAATGGAGTCCTTTCTGTAGCAGTTCCCAAGACGGCAGTAGCCTCCCGCTTTCAGCTGACAGATATGATGGGAAAGATTGCCAGATCAGTGAAGGTCGAACCCAACGTTACAAACGTTAAAATAAACATTGCAGGGTTGGACAAAGGCGTCTATAAATTAACCTGGAGCGACGGCGTGAATTACTCCTATCAAACCATATTAATACTTAAATAGGAAGGGCCTCCGCGACGGCTCAACCCACCCCCTAATTATTTAAAAACCTCCAGGTCGTTGAACCTGGAGTTTTTTTCTATTCGTGCACCGGCAATTTCATCTTTGCTGCCATTGATTGAAGAATACGGAGAATTTTATGAAGATTGGGAAGTGCTAAAAAGCGAAAACCCGGAAGCATGAAATAAATCAGGGGCTTCCAGGAACTGAACTGTATGATGCAAATGTCGGACATCGCCCCAAAATCATTCCTCCTATAGTTCCAGATTTTTATACAGATCATCGGGGTTTCTTCGGTTGTCCCAGATACCTACAATTATAATTTCGTCAGCATATACTTTATAGAAAATGGAGAAATGGCTGACTAAAGAAACACGCACATTCTCAAAATCGGTAGGTTTACCAAGATAATGATCCGACTCCAGTAGAGATACTTTTATTCTAAACAGTTTGGATAGCCTTTTAGAATAAGTAGCGGACCCGTTATGCCTAATCCAATATTCAAGTATTTCCCTCCTGGCTTTTTTAGCAGTATTCGTCCAGACTATCCGTTTAGCCATTGATCTTCTTCAGCATTTAATTCGTCATCAGACGTTAAATTACCATTGCGGATATCTTCTTCACTCTTCATCAGCATTTGCTTTTGACCATCCGTAACCTTAAAAACAGGTTTGTTTATATCCACACTGCCCAGGAGGTCATTTACCTTTTGCAATACGCTAATGTCACGAATGGATATCAATTTATCCAGTAAGGTATATTTTAAATTATCTGCTTGCATGATATTTTATCTTTACTATTAGCTAAATTAAGAAAAAAATCACATATTTTAAAGACGGTTGATAATGAGTTTGTTATGGGTTTTAAGCCCCGTCACCGGCGACCAGCCCTTTTAGTTTTTTTAGCTATCCCCATTGCCTTAGTTTTGTCGTCTTATGAAGCAAATCACCACCACCCTCGCCCTTCTTGTCTCTTTTTGTTTCGCACAGCTTTGCTCCGCACAGGATCAATATGACCTCAATACCGGCTGGAAATGCCAGAACATAGGCAAATTACGGACCGGCGGAGAAAAGATCTCCAACCCCTCTTTTTCCCTCAAAGAATGGATCCCGGCGACGGTACCCGGCACCGTCCTTACGACTCTCATCGACAACCGGCTGGCTCCCGACCCCTTCTACGGCATGAATAATGAAAAGATCCCCGATATCTATACTACCGGCAGGGATACCTATACCTACTGGTTCGTCAAAGACTTTAAAGAACCCGCCCCCGGCGGCGACAGCCAGGTCTGGCTGCACCTTCGCGGCGTAAACTATAGCTGCGACGTTTACCTCAACGGCCATAAACTCGACGACAAGACCCATCACGGCATGTACCTGCGGCAGACCTATAATATCACCCCCTTCCTCACAAAAGCAGGGGCCAACCGGTTAGCCGTCATCGTCTACCCCCCCGATCCGGTGGGCAACCCCAATGGCGGACAGGGCGGCGACGGCGAGATCGCCCGCAACATCTCCCACCAGTATGTCGCCGGTTGGGACTGGATCCAGCCGATCCGGGATCGCAATACCGGCATCTGGGACAAAGTCACCATCGAAAAGACAGGTCCGGTTAATATCGGCAATCCCCATATCATCACCGAAGTCCCCGGCATCAGAATGCCCGATGCCAAAACCCAGCAGCCCGCTATCCTGCGCGTCAGCGCCGAACTGGAGAACACCTCCTCCCAGCCCGTCAGCGGCCTGCTGAAATATGAACTGCAGGACGAAACCGTCTCCGTCTCCGTAACCCTGCCCGCGAACACCAAAAAGGAAGTCAGCCTTCCCGCACATATCCTCTTCCACCCCCAGCTCTGGTGGCCCAATGGTTATGGCCCCCAGTCCCTCTATCATACGGAACTCGTGTTCGCAATTAGCAACGGCGTCAGTTCCAATAACAGCACCGCCCAAACCGTTATTCGCCCCAACCTCATCGCCGATCCGAAATTTCCCGCCACGACCAGCAGCGCCAGCCCTAACAGTATCTCCGACAAAGAATTCCTCGACTTCGGCGTTCGCGAGATCACCACCACCTGGAATGCAGTTACCCGTAGCCGTCAGGCCTGGGTGAACGGCCAGCCCATCTTCATCAAAGGCGGCAACTGGATCGCCTCCGACGAACTTCTCCGCTTCAGCCCCGAACGCTATGACGCCGAAGTCCGCTTCCACCGCGATATGAACCTCAACCTGATCCGCGTCTGGGGCGGCGCCCTGACCGAAAGACCCGAGTTCTACCAGGCCTGCGACAAATACGGCCTGCTCGTCTTCCAGGACTTCTGGAACTCCGGCGACTGCAACGGCCGCTGGCTCGACCCCCAGAAAAAAGAAGACCAGTGGACACGCCGCCAATATCCCGACGACCATGGCCTCTTTCTGGCATCCGTGGCAGATCAGGTAAAAATGATCCGCAACCACCCCTCCCTGGCCTTCTGGTGCGGCGGCAACGAGATCACCCCGACGGATGATATCCTGCTGCCCATGAAAGACTCCATCCTGCCTGCTCTGGACGGGACCCGTTATCTTTTCGACTACTCCAACTCCGACAGCATGTCCTTCAACTCCCTGGGCGGCAATGGCGACGGCCCCTACGGCGTCCAGCCCCTGCGCACCTTCTGGGCCGACCGGACCTTCCCCTTCAACTCCGAAGTCGGATCTGTAGGCGTCGGAGATTACGAGTCCCTGGAACGCTTTATGCCCGCCGACCACCTTGTCGCCCCTCAATACCCCGGCAAAGAAGACCCCGTCTGGGCCTATCATAAATATATCAGCTACGACAGCACCGTCTATGCCTACGGCCCCGTAAAAGACCTGAAAGATTTCACCCTCAAAGCCCAGCTCGTCAACTACGACCAGTACCGCGCCCTCATGGAAGGCTTCAGCTCCCACATGTGGGATTGGTACACCGGCACCATCATCTGGAAGACCCAGAACCCCTGGACCGCCCTGCGCGGACAGATGTACGATTACTACCTGGACGTCAACGCCTGCCTCTACGGCCTGCACAGCGGCAGCGAACCACTGCACGTACAATTCGACCCCATTGAGAATATGGTGCAGATCGTCAACAATACCTTCAGCTTTCATCGCAACATGATGCTGGAAGTAAAGACCTATGACACGAAAGGAAAAGAAACCGTCCTGACACAGGTCTACGAAGAAATCGGCCCCTCCACCGTCCGTAAATATGTCGGCATCGAAGCCCAGCTCCGCAAATTGCGGAAGGAAGAAGGCGTATTCCTTTCCCTGCGCCTCCTGGATGACAAGCGACAAGCCATCAGCGAGAACTTCTATTGGCTGCCCGATGCCTCCGGACAATATTCCGGTTTGCAGCACATGGCGGCGGCGCCCCTGAAAGTGGAAGCAAAAAAGGCAGGACCCGGAAAGATCGAAGTAACGCTGAGCAATGCAATCGGAAACCCCGTCGCCTTCTTTAACCGGATCGCCCTGATCGACCCCCGGACAAAGAAAAGGGTCCTACCCGCCTTCTTCAGCGATAACTATGTCTCCGTTGTACCCGGAGCCAGCAGGACCATCACCCTGGAATATCAGACCGCTGCCGGCAGCCCGATGCCCGTCGTATCGGTAAAGGGGTGGAATGTCGGGGAGATTACCCTGTCCGTGGAATGATTTTTGCTATCGTTGTGCCCGCGCGGGGCGGTGAAATGATCCGCCCCGTCAAACATAAAACCCCTATTTTTGATTCGTGCAACAGACCCGGATTAAATCAATAGTGGCAATTGTTTTTTATGAGTGAATTCCTCCCATTCCCCTCTCTTCATAACGATTTTTATAAGAACATACTGGAAAGCCTGGAAGACTACGGCGTCTTCACCACCGATAAACAAGGCATCGTCACCAGCTGGAACAAAGGGGCTGAACATGTCATGGGCTACACCGAAGAAGAGATCTGCGGCCAGACAGCCCAGGTCATCTTCACCGACGAAGACTGTAAGAACGGCGTCCCCGAACATGAATTTACCGAAGCCCTGGAAAAAGGCCGGGGCCAGGACGAACGCTATCACCAACGAAAAGACGGCTCCCTGTTCTGGGCCAGCGGCCTCGTCTTCCCCCTCTACGACAGCGATAGCAATCATATCGGCTTCACCAAGATCCTGCGCAACCTCAGCAATCGCAAACAAGCCGAGGAAGAGCTGCTCGAAGCCCGCCGCTACGCCCAAAGCATCGTGGAAACCTCCAAAGAACCCATCCTTATCCTGAATATCGACCTCACTATCAATTCCGCGAGCAGGGCGTTCTACAAACTCTTCCTACTCGACAAAAAAGAAGCCGAGAATAAAAATGTATTCGAAGCGCTGGGACATCAAATGGACCCCCAGCCCCTGCAGGAACAAATGCAGAAATACGATAGCTTCGAGAACTTCGAACTGGACTATCTCGACAAAATACGGCAGGACCAACACATCCTGCTCATCTCCAGCCGCAAGGTTTTTCGCACCTTCAAGTCCGTAGGACAGATCCTGCTGACCTTCGAAGACGTCACCTTCCAGCGGAAGATGGAGCAGGCCCGCGAAGACTTTATCAGCATCGCCAGTCATGAGCTCAAGACCCCCATTTCCGTCATCAAAGCCTATGCGCAGATCCTGGAGATGGAACTGCAGGACGGCGCCAGCGAGCGGGTGACCCAGACACTGGATCGCATCCTGGCGCAGTCAGAGCGGCTCACCAAGCTGACTTCCTTCCTGCTGGACGTTTCCGCTTTTAAGACCGGCACCATACAACTTCGCAAAGAACCCTTTGTTTTGGTGGAACTGGTGCTGGAGATCGTTAACGAGCTCAAACCCAGCAGCCCCCAACACCAGCTGGTCATCAATGAAGTCACCGACGCCTGCATCCTGGCAGACCGCTTCCGCATCAGCCAGGTCCTCACCAACCTGCTGACCAATGCGATCAAGTATTCCCCCGATGCCGATAAAGTGATCGTAGATATGCACGTCGATGAAAAAAGCAAAAAGGTCCGTGTCCTCATCCAGGATCAAGGCATCGGTATCCCCCCGGAAAGCCAGACCGACCTGTTCCATCGTTTCTCCCGCACCGACAACGTCAAAAGCAATAAAATTGAGGGGTTCGGTATGGGGCTCTACATTTCCGCTGAAATCATCAAAGCCCACGGAGGAGAGATGGGCGTGATCAGCACCGGCAACGATGGCTCGACCTTCTACTTCGACCTGCCTCTCTTATAAACCCAACATCGTTTTCTCCTCTTCAGGCCTTCCCGACGCCACCCGCCTGTCCCCCTGTATAAGCTGCTTAACGGGCAGGTATAAATCCCCGCCCCCCGTTTTAACAATTCGCATGCAACGAAACCGACATACCCATTGTCAACATCAAAACAGCGCCATGCAAAAAGTCCGGATTCTTTTAGGTGCTATCCTGGTTATACTCATTTCTTCCTGCTCAAAGGATAATGATCCGCCGGCCCCCGCTCCAACCGATCTCGTTGGCCAATGGAACCTGACCGAAGTCTATGGCAAGGACTTCCGGGGCGCCCCCCTCTATTGGCGATCCACCAGCGCCGATACTAAGATCAACTTTACCGCCGACAAAAAATATTACCGCAAATATTCTTTCGATACCGCCTACACGTTCATCGGAACTTATGAGAAACTCAGCGACAGCACCGTTAAAATAACGGTAGCCAATCCGCCTAACCCAACCTCCCCCTCCTATATCCTGCGTTTTTTCTTTGAAAAAGGAGAATTGCTCAATATCGGCCATGACGGTTTTGAAGGAGTCACCCGGGAGAGATTTAAGCTGTCACCATCCTAGGGCTTTTTCATCAACACCTCGACCCTGCCTCTTAACCCACCTGTCGCATCCCTCCCCGCAGTGAGCATCGCCCGCGCAAAATCCATGAACTCCGCAGAGTGATTTTCCCGCTTCCCGGTCTTAATACTAATACAGGTGAACTTCGTCCATAAAATAGCTTTCAGATTCTCAGCCGCCTCATCCAGCATCAGCATCTCGACCAGCAGATGCGAATCGGCCAGCTCCAGCAGTTCCGACTGAATACAAACCCGTTCATTATAGTTGGCCGGACGTATGTATTGAATTTCATGCAGGCTCACAACCCACCCAATCCCCTGAGCCGCAAATTTCCGGAGATCGATCTGGTAATATTCCTTTAGATGATCCTCCCGGGCATTCAGAAAATAATCGATATACCGGGCATTGTTCAGGTGCCCGAACGGATCACTGTCATTAAACCGGATCGTATAGAAACTCTGAAGCTTTTTTTCCATGATATACCTTATTTAAATCTTTCCAATAAATGATCGGCACTCCTCCGATAGATCGCATGCGCCCCCTGCTCCCGGATCTCCCTGCCCGCCTGCTCGTTCATCCCATTCGGCGTTTGCGCATGCTCAGCCAGCTCCGCAAAACCGGCAGGCCCCGCTTGCTGCGCCTCGAAACTCAATGCCTGAAACAGATCGCCTATATACGCATTGGCTATCTCCTTCCCGACCCCATTGGTAATCGCCCAGCCGCTCAATTCATTCAACAGGTCATAAAAAGGGGTGATCAGCCCGGTCAGCGTCCAGATCGTATGCAGCTGTTCCTCCTCCGGTACCAACAGCGGCTGCCCCAGCTGACGGAATAACCCCGTAACGATCTCGTTGGAATGATAGATCGGTATAGGACAGTTATGATGGCGGACCGAAGGCAGCGGAATAGCCCGGCTCACCCTGCCGGCAGGAAACACCGCCTTGCTCAGATCCGCATACTTCAACAGCGGGATCAGAGAGATAACAATATGCTTCTCCCCGAAAACCAGCTGGCTCAACACCTCCTTTGCCATTGCCGGCCGCAGCGCTATAAATATGATTTCAGACCGGTCCAGCACTTCCTGGTTACTTTCCAGCCGGCTGACACCCGCACCCGCATACCGGGTCGCCAGGTATTTCGAATTTTCTTCATTCCTCGGAGAGAGATAGATCCGCCCGTTTGCTACCCCCGAACTACACAACCCTTCCACCATCGCACAGGCGATCTTCCCGACCCCGATAATACCTATTGTCATATTTTTTCTACCTCCCCGATCTGATAAAGTTCATAATATTTTTTAATAAGCACATTAATAAATCTTTTCAGATAACTCTCGCTTAAAAAAGAATTCGACCAGTTCTCATACCGGCGACACTGCACCCCTAAATAAAAAATGTAGAGGCTCACTCCCAGCGTCGGTATCAGTCGCCGCTCCTCCTCCGTGACTGACGCAACCGATTCATAACCCCGCCAGAAGCTCTCCAGTTTTAGGGCCCGCTCCTCCTCTTCTTTTTCCAGGTTGGTCAGCTGCAATACGTAATAAGCCAGATCCAGACAGAGCCAGCCATTACCACAAAAATCAAAATCGAACAGGGTCACTTCCCCATCCTTGCTGATATTAAAATTGTCATACCAGATATCCAGGTGCACCGCACCCCGCCGCAGCCGGCTCTCATCAACCCGGCTAAGCAGCTCCGTTATAAGCCCTCCTGCAGACTCCAGGAATGCCCATTCGGGAGTATCTGTAGCCAGGAATTTCCTGATCTGCTCCATCGGCTCCGTCAGCAGAACCTGCGGCGTATACACCACCCGCTCCAACGACAGGTCCCGGGCCTCCACATGCAGCTTCCCCAGCATGGCCCCAATCTGCTCATGGATGGCAGGAGAATAAGTATGCAGTTTTTCTCCCTTCGCATAAGAGAACAATACCCCGAACCGGTCCCCTTCCGGAGCATGCAGCACCTGGATCGTACGCCCCGCCTTATCGGCGATAGGATACGAGACAGGAATACCCGCTTCCTTCAGCCGCATCAACAGCCTTATCTCCTCCGAAATTTCCTTCTCCGTCCTCCAGTTCAGACTATATACCCGGAACACGAATTTATCCCGGCCGTCTTCTACCAGGTAAGTGTGATTCACCCCCGCTCTTATGAAGCGGCACGCTGAGGCAGCAGAAAGCAGATATTTCTCAGACAAAAAAGACCCGAGATGTCTCGCGGAAAGATGAGAGCTCGATACCGGAAAATGATTCATAGCCAAACTTTGTAAATAATGAGGGGCGTAAATTTAGTCGTTTCTTTCGACTCCCTCATAATATTCATTAATTTCATCCTTATGCCAATATGCTCTTCGTCCATCACCTGCCGGAATACCCGGACCGCCCGGATTCCATCAGTCATCTGCCATACCGTCTTCGTTTTATTGCTCGCCCTTGTCACCGTAGCGACTGCCCTGGGCCAGACCGCCGCGCCCGATAAACCCAACTACCCCACTCCCGTCGAAGGCGATTATAAAGTGAAGAATTTTCAATTCGTAGATAAGGAGACCCTGCCCGAACTCAGCCTGCACTATGCCACCCTCGGCACCCCGCACAAAGGCAAGGACGGCAAGACCGACAATGCCGTGCTCATCATGCACGGCACCACAGGATGGGTAGGGAACTTTCTGACTCCCGGTTTCGGCGGCCACCTTTTCGGCCCCGGCCAACTGCTCGACGCGACCAGATATTTCATCATCCTCACCGATAATATCGGCCATGGCAAATCCAGCAAGCCCAGCGACGGCCTGCACATGAAATTCCCTAAATATACCTATGACGACATGGTCAAAGCCGATTATATCCTCATCACCGAAGGGCTGGGCATTGACCACCTCCGCCTGGTGATGGGCACTTCCATGGGCGCCATGCATACCTGGGTCTGGGGATATACCTATCCCGATTTCATGGACGCGCTCATGCCGCTGGCAAGCCTGCCCGTAGCCATCGCCGGCCGCAACAGGATCATGCGCAAGATGGCCATCGAAGCCATCGAGTCGGACCCTCTCTGGCAAGGCGGAGAATATACTGCCATTCCGGAGACCGGCATGCGCGGCGCCTATTCCTCTCTCTTCTTCATGACCAGCAGCCCGCTTCAATTGCAGAAAAGAGCACCCACCCGCGAAGCAGCCGAAAAAGCCCTGGACGCCGGCGTCAGCAGCTTCCTGAAAAGACAGGACCCGAACGATATGATCTATGCATTCGACGCTTCCCGCGACTACGACCCTTCCCCCTATCTGTCGAAGATCAAGGCCCCCTTACTGGCCGTCAACTCCGCGGATGATGAAGTCAACCCGCCCGAACTCGGCATCATGGAAACTGAAATTAAAAAAGTCGCTAAAGGACGTTATATCTTGTTGCCCATCACAGACCAAACCTCGGGACATGGAACACATTCCAATCCTACGATCTGGGGTAATTATCTGAAAGAATTATTGGATATTTCCGCAAAATAAAGCGCCACCAGCCTTATCTTTATAGAATAAGCTGTCCTCTTTTCACCTGAATGAATCTAAAATTTAATGTCTTCCTATGGAAAAAAACCTGATGAACCTCCAATCTATTCAAATAATGAGAGGAGTGGCTTCCTTGTTGGTATTATTAACGCATATAGCAGTTAAAGGATCTCAATATGGCAATGACGCATTAAAAGGATTCTCAATAGGAGATGCTGGTGTTGATTTGTTTTTTATTATCTCCGGATATATCATGTGTGTTTCAACCTATAATCAACACTTGAGTTTTACCCAATTTATTATCCGCAGAATAAAAAGGATAATACCTCTATACTGGGTAGTAACGACGCTGGCCTTAATAGTATATCTATATAATTCTAAATTAGTTAATACTTCCGGAGGAGAAACCAGCATCTTAGCTTCCTATACTTTAATCCCCAATGGAAAAAGGTTTTTGAATGATAATGGATGGACGCTCAGTTATGAGTTTTTCTTTTACTTCATATTCGGCTATTTCATAAATGAAGGGACATATAGAGCAATGCAGGCATCTTCGATAATATTATTGGCATTAGTAATGATGGGTTTATGTTTTAATTCTGATGTACGCTTATTTGTTTTTTCCACCAAAAGTTTTTTTATTGAATTTGTATTTGGAATGGGATGTTTTTACCTCTTTAATATGAAAAAGGCCCAACTTAATTATAAATATGGCATAGGTCTATTTATGCTGGGAGTGCTTCTGTTTGCCTTGCAAATAATTTTTCAAATTCCAGCGTCTGAAAAATGGAGAGGCCTGGATTGGGGAATTAAAATGTTATTAATATTTATTGGACTATTATCTCTTGAAGGGTTAATCCAACGAAGTTCTTTTCTTTTCAAGGACCTATTATTGGAAATAGGGAATTCCTCTTATTCATTATACCTTATTCATCCCTTTGTTTTAAGCGGGACCGCCATGTGCTTAAAGCATTTTGGAATGGCATCAAATCCATATTTATTCGCAATTATTCTTCTTGTATTTTCAGTAGCAATAGGTCATTTTGTTTATTTATATGTAGAAAGACCTTTAGCTTTTTTAATGAAAAAAAAATTGTTGCCACATAAATCTATATAGCTCACCAAACATACGTAGCCACAGCCCCTGCATTCAGCCGTTCCACTAACCGCCTTTTCCAACATTCGATCGTAAAATCGGCAGGATCCTTTCCGTCGTTCAGCACGATCAGCACGATCTTCCCCTCCGGCGTCCGGAAAGCAACATTCGGAAGAGCGTCACCCGAATTACTGCCAATGCGGACCGATCCCGGCCGCACGAATTTGGCCGCCTGCGCGATAATATAATAGGCGGGATTGCGCGTAACCTTATCTCCGTCAATGGTGACAGCACCCAGGCATCGGTCACAACCTCCCCGGTCCGTATGCGGTTTATAAAAAGGATCGGAAGCCAGGTTCCACTCGATCACCGTTTTTGACCAGTTACGGCTAGCCCCGATGATCAGCTTCCGGACATGCTCCGGAATATCCTTTTTGAAATCGCCGGGAGCCCCAACCCATTGCTCCGTGAAATAAAGGTTCTTATCCGGATAGGCATCATGCACCTGCGATAACGCCTCTATTTTTCCGCCGTATAAATGAAAAGCCGATCCATCGACATATTGACGGGCCTCTGCATCATCTAAAATGGAGATTGGATAGTCAGGCCTGTCGGCATTATGATCGTAGATAATGATCTTTGTCTTTAGCCCGGCCTTGCGGAAAGCGGGCCCCAGAGCGCTCTTAATAAACGCCGCCTGCTCCGTCGCCGGCATCAGCATGCTCGGCTCATTCCCCGGGTGCAATGGCTCATTCTGAATGGTTATAGCGCCAATCGTAATCCCTTCCTTTTGCATAGCCCGGATATAGCGGACAAAATACCGGGCATAGACCCCATAGTACTCCGGCAGCAGGCTCCCGCCCCGGCTATCCCGGTTCGTCTTCATCCACACCGGAGGCGACCAGGGCGATCCCAATAGCTGCATCGCCGGATTGATCGCCAGGATCTCTTTCAATACAGGGATGACATCCCGTTTGTCCGGACCCAGGTCAAAATGCGCCAACGCCGTATCCGTCTGCCCTGCCGGAATATCGTCATACGAAAAGACATGATCGCTCAGATCCGAAGCCCCGATGCTCACCCGCAGATAACTGCCGCCGATCTGCCCGCCCTTTACGCCGAAAAGCTCCTTTAACAGGGCCGCCCGCGCAGGAGCGCTCATTTTAATGATCTGCTGGGCGCTGCCACCGGTAAGAGCCCAGCCCCAGCCATCGATAGATTGAAAAGACTGCCCCGGATCCACCCGGATAACAACCCCCGATCCACCTGTCTTTCCGTCGGAAGGTGCTTCTCCCGTCCCTGCAATGGCCGCAGCCTCCCCCGGCTCCCAGCTCCGCGCCTCCTGCTTCGCAAAGAAGACCGATGCGCCCGGGTCCGTCAGCCACACATTCACTTTACTGTCAGCCACTCCCCGCGAAGGGACAACTTTGCCCTGCGCCTGCCCCCCGATAGAACGGAGTACAAAACAGGCTACGATCAGAATCTGAACCGATTTCATCACTTGATTATTAATGTGCTCATAGAATGAGGCAGACTTTGTGCAACAGCCGCCTTGTTTTTAATGCATAAATGATAAGACTGTAGGACGTCCGTCGTATTCATCACCACCACCACGATACTCCCGTCTTTATTGACGAATGCCGTGGTTTGTAACTGGGCCCGGTTACTGGAAACCGCGATACGCCGCGCTCCCGGATGAACGAACTTAGAGAAATGCCCGATATAATAATAGGCATTCGTATAGATCAGCTTCCCCGTCCGGGTATCCGCATGGACCGGGGCAAAACAAAAATTACCTACATGGTTAGGCCCCCCGTTCTCATCCAGCACGATATTCCAATCCGTCCAGGCCGTACAGCCATTATTGAAATCATTGATCATCGAATAACCATACCGTTCTCCCAATGACCAGGCGCCCAGACTGTCATAGCTGAATTTTTCCTTACAACCCTCCGTAAAGATCAGGTTTGTAGCGGGGAAGGCTTCATGCGTCATTTTCAGGTTCTCAAACAACATCGGCCCGCCGGTCCAGGTCTCATACCAATGGAAGCCGATCCCCCAGACATATTTAGCCGCACCCGGGTCCTCCAGGATCGTGCTGGCCCGCTGATAGAGCAGGTCCCGGTTATGATCCCAGGCGATCAGCTTTTTGTCGCTCAGCCCTGACCGCTGCAGCGTCGGCCCCAGAAATTTTTTGATAAAGTCGCGCTCCTCCTCCGCCGTATAAATACAGGACTCCCATTTCTGCGTGGCCATCGGCTCATTCTGTACCGTGAGTCCCCATACCGGAATTCCCTTTGCCTCATAGGTCTTGATGAACTTCACATAAAAATTAGCCCAGCTCTGAGCGTAAGCCGGTAATAATTTGCCGCCCCCCGTCACACTGCTATTATCCTTCATCCAGGACGGTGGACTCCAGGGACTGACAAACAGACGCAGCTTACCGCCGGCGGCGGCTATTGCCTGTTTGATCAAAGGAATGCGGTATTGCTCGTCATGCGCTACGCTGAAAGTCTTCAGCAGACTGTCATTCTCCCCGACATAGGAATAGCTTCCGCTGGAGAAATCGCAGCTCTGTATATTGGTCCTCGCCAGGTTATAGCCAATCCCCCTGGCCGGATCATAATAAGCCGTGAGTAATTCCTGTTGCTGCGCCTTGGGTATTTTGGCAAAAGTCTCCGCCGCGGCATCCGTCAGGGCGCCCCCGATCCCGATATAAGACTGGAAGACCTTCGACGCATCCACCAATATAAAAGGCTCCGTCTCCAAAGGTTGTTTATAATCTGAAAAAGACAACTTTCCACTTTCGGAGAGACGCAGATCCGACTTGTCCGCCGTGGTATAAACCGTCACCGTCTTACCTTGCCCGAAAGAGGCGCACCATAGGGGCGCCGACAAAAATAGAAACAGGATTTTTTTCATCGCCTAAAGGTATTGAATATTCCCGCTTGCCGAATCAGTCATCATTATTCCTGCTCAATCGTTCATTCTATCTTTATTCTTAGTTACTGGTTCAGCCATCGCTCAAAAAACTCGTAGGTTCGCAGCATCTGATCGATCCGCTGACGATTGTCGCCGCTACGGGTGATCTCATGCGTGGCCCCGGGATGACGGACATACTCAACGGGACGACCCAGCACCTTCAGGCTCCGGTATAACATCTCCCCCTGCACAAAGCCGGTCCGGCGATCATTCTCGCCATGGAATATAATAAATGGAGTAGTGATATTGTCAACATAAGTGATCGGAGATTCCCGCTGTAAGATGGCTTTTACCTTCGGCTCCCAGGGATAGCCGCCGAAATAATTCGGCACCAGGCGCCAGGCATTGCCCTCCCCGAAAAAAGTAGCCAGATCATAAACACCCCGCTGGGAGCAGGCGGCTTTAAACCGGTGGTCATGACCCACGATCCAGGCCACCAGGTAACCGGCATATGAGCCGCCGCTGACCAGCAGCTTCGAGGTATCGGCCCAGCCCTCTCCTACCGCCTTATCCAGCGCCGTCAATACATCGCTGGCAGGACCCGTTCCCCAGTCCCCGACATTGCCCCGTAAAAAATCCAACCCATAACCGCCCGACCCACGGGGATTACAATAGACCACACCATACCCCCGGCTGCAGAAATATTGGAACTCATGCCACATACTATTCTCCCCGGGGCCCCACATGGCAGAAGGCCCGCCATGAATATCCAGCAACAAAGGATATTTTTTCCCCGGTGAATAATTCGCCGGCTTCATCACCCAATACTCGATGGTCATCCCCTTATCATTTCGGAATTCATGCTTCTCCGGCTGCACCAGCAGCTTATTCTGTATCCAGTTATAATTAAAAGCGCTGATCCTCTTAGGGCTTGCGAGAGCTGCATCCGCCGTATATAGTTCGAAAGGATCGCTAACCTCTGTCCGCACAAATACCAACCGCCCTCCCCGCAGATCATAGCTGCCTGTACCGCTGTTATAATCGGAAAGCTGCTCCGTTTTGCCGGATTGGACGTTTGCCCGGCACAAAGGCACGCCGCCATTGCTCTGCGCCGTGAAATAAATATATTTTTCATCCGCACTCCAGGTATAGCCGCCTTTGGCGCGGTCAAAAGGAATAGGTATTAGCGAAGTCCCATTCAACGGCATTACAGCCAGCTGCGGCACGGTGACAAAAGAGGTTGTGCTATACTGGACAGCCAGCCACTTGCCGGAAGGCGACAACGTTGCATTACTATATACGGTTCCTTTCTCCCCTAGCAGCAATCGCAGGTTTTTTCCCTCTTTATCCGCCAGGTAAACAGCGCTCTCCAGCACCCGGTCGGGATGCTGCGTCGAGTCCATGCTGCCCGTTATCAGCAGCCGCCCATCGGGTGTGAAATCGACATTGACATAACGATAAAACCCATAAGTCACCGGCCGCGGCTTCGTCTCGGCTCCGGCGTCCTGAATAAAATATTGATTAAAGGATATTTCCGTATTTACCCCCGTTTCATCCTGGAAATCCAGCTTGCTCGCCACCTTCGCCTTTTTATCCACGACATCGTTCTCCAGGTAGGCCCGGATCTCCTCCATACTGCCATCCGGATCCGCTTTGGCCGCAGACAACCGCAGGGGTTCATTCTTCCCGAATCCAGCTTGTTCATAAGGCCAGGACGGTACCCGGTGATCCGGGTTCAGCAGCGAATCTTTGAGCAGGTCCTTCAGACGAATATTCGAGGAGAACAGGATCTCCTTTCCATCGGGCGACCATTTGGGCGTTCCCGCGCCATATTTATAATGAGTGAACTGCACCGGCTCTCCCCCATCCAGGGATAAAATGAAGACCTGGGGCTTGCTGTCAACGGCGCGTACAAAAGCAAGCTGCCGGCCATCCGGACTCCAGGCCGGCTGAGAGGAGCTTTCCTTTACCGTGAGTTCCTTAGGTGGGGCGCTGCCGTCGGAAGACGCCAGATAAATATGATTGACGTATTTATAATCCCATTTCGAATCGGGATCCGGCTCGATGGCCGTGACCGTGAATGCAACCTTACTACCGTCCTTGCTCAGGGTAACTCCGCTGATGGATTTGATTTTTTCCAGATCCGTTACTTTGACCGGCTCTTTGCCTTTCTGCTGGGCCTGCAGGATGCCCGTCGACAGCAACAAGGCCGGCAAAAGGAATGCCAGCGGAAGGAATAGATAGCTTCTTTTTCTCATGCAATAGTTTTAATACCGGAATGTACCAAATCAATCCATTCCGCTAAAAGAAATTACATGAGAGGCGTTCTCGTATCACAACGCGCAATTTTCATGGTAATTCACCAACTCGATAGGAGCCTGTTGCATCTCATACCCTTCATACCGGGCCAGCACCTCATCCAGCAGATCCTCCACTTCCTCTCCGGTCCCGAGCCGGACCCACCTCTTCTGAAAGTCGCCGATACCAGGCAACCCTTTGAGATAACCCGCATAGCGGCCCCGCATCGAATGGATGCCCATCACGGGGCCCTTCCACTCCAGCGACTTTTGCAGATGCCGCTTGCAGACAGCTACCCGTTCGGCCACCGTGGGCGCAGGCAGCCATTCCCCGGTCGCTATATAATGTTTGATCTCCCGGAAGATCCAGGGATAGCCGATAGCCGCCCGCCCGATCATGATCCCATCCACCCCATAACGAGTCTTGTATTCCCATGCCTTCTGTGGAGTATTGATATCCCCGTTGCCGAAGATGGGAATATGGATCCGCGGATTATTCTTCACCTTCCCGATCAGCGTCCAGTCAGCCTCTCCCTTGTACAACTGACAACGTGTCCGCCCATGGATCGAAAGCGCCCGTATCCCCACATCCTGCAGTCGCTCCGCGACCGCTTCGATATTTTTGGTCTGATCATCCCATCCCAGCCTCGTCTTCACCGTTACCGGCAGAGAGGTACTGTCCACCGCCGCCTTCGTCAGCCGCACCATCCGGTCGATATCTTTTAATACCCCCGCCCCGGCCCCCCTTCCCACGATCCCCTTCACCGGGCATCCAAAGTTGATATCCAGCAGATCGGGACCCGCCGCTTCCACGATCCGGGCCGCCATGGACATGCTCTGCTCATCCCCACCGAATAATTGAATGCCCACCGGACGCTCACCCGCCAGGATATCCAGCTTTTTACGGGTCTTGATAGCGCCCTTGACCAGGCTTTCAATGGAAATGAATTCGGTGTAGAGCAGGTCGGCCCCATTGTCCTTACATACCGTACGGAATGGCGGGTCACTTACATCTTCCATTGGCGCCAGTAATAAGGGGAATTCCGGTAATACGATATCTCCAATCTTTATCATTCAACCCCAAAATTAAGTTAAAACGACCACGGCCGTCGCCTCCGGCAAATAAAAACGATCCACCCCCTAAGGAGCGGATCGTTCACTTAACAGATCGTTCATATATCGGCCCCGGACTATCCGGGGGCATGCCCGTCCCTACCTCGTACCAGTAATAAATAAATACGACAGGCACATCACGAGCGCCAAAAACGAGATCGCTAACAATATGGTTACGCCTGTCTTTCCGGCAAAATTGGGAGTGGCTGCTTCTTCGTTATGGGCCCGTTGGGCTGCACGAAGGTGGGTGGGTGTCATTACCTCGGTTTTCATATGGGTGATTTTAATGAGGAAAATATATAATCGTTGCATGTAATATAATAAATAAACACGAGACTTACAAGCCTGATAATCACCATATAAAGCTAATTCGCCGTCATTCAATATGTTATAAAAATACGCTCTACGTTTTTCCCCCCAATAATACAGGTTTCCCCCAATACAAAAGCCGGATCAGTTCCCTGACCCGGCCTTACAGCAGCAACTCACGCCACTGCCAGTATTAATTTAAGAATGCTTTCCGCTCATATAGAATACCAGCTTCCCTCCACTCATGATCTCTTCATGCGTAATATACCGGCGCGTCAACGGCTGCCCGTTCAACAGCATTTTGCGGACATAGACATTTTTATCACTTTGGTCCTGCACCTCGATCGTGAAATCCTTCCCATTCTCCAGGTGAAGCACCGCATGGCCGATAGCCGGACTACCCAGCGAATACTGATCCGATCCCGGCGCCACCGGGTAAAACCCCAGCGTGCTGAAAATGAGCCAGGCGCTCATCTGACCGCAATCGTCATTCCCACCAAGACCATCCGGCGCAGGACGATACTGCTTCTGCAGGATCATCCGCACCCTCTCCTGCGTCTTCCAGGGCTGGTCGGTCCAGTTATACAAGTAAGCCACATGATGCGAAGGCTCGTTCCCATGCACATAATTGCCGATGATCCCATCCCGGGTAATATCCTCCGTCTCCGCAAAGAACCTGTCCGGTAATTCCATCGTGAACAAGGAATCCAGGTGCCGGACAAAACGCTTCTTTCCACCCATCAGCTCGATCAGCGCAGCCGGCTCATGCGGTACATACAAACTATAATTCCAGGCATTTCCTTCGATAAAGCCCTGGTCATTGGTGCTCAATACATCAAAAGACTTTTTAAAAGTGCCGTCGCTCAGACGGGGACGCATATACCCGATCGAAGCATCATATACATTGCGATAATTCTCCGAACGCTTCATATACATGTCATAGACATCCATTCTGCCCAGTTTTTTGGCAGCCTGGGCAATGCTCCAGTCATCATAGGCATACTCCAGCGTCGTAGACACCGAGACCCCGTTCGATTCGGCAGGAATATAGCCCTTGTCGATATACACCCCCAACCCCTCGAAACTCCGGTGCTGTGAAGTGACCAGACAGGCGTCCAGCGCCTTGCCCGCATCAAAAGGCGTATTCCCCTTTACAATTGCATCCGCGATCACAGAGACGCTGTGATAACCCGACATACACCAGTTCTCATTGGCCGAATTCGACCATATAGGCAGCATATGCTGTGGGCTCTGCTCATAATGCACCAGCATCGATTGGATCATATCCGCATTCCGCCGGGGCTGCAGCATATTGAATAAAGGGTGAAGGGCCCGGTGGGTATCCCACAGGGAGAAAGTAGTATAGTTCGTAAAGCCATCGGCCTTGTGGATCCCCTGGTCCAATCCCCGGTAAGAACCATCCACATCCATATAGATCGTAGGATTGATATAGGCATGGTACAAGGAAGTATAGAAATTCTCCTTCTCGTCTTTTCCCGCTTCCACCACCACCTTGCCAAGTTCCTTATTCCATAAGGCCTGCCCGTCCTGCTTCACCTTGTCAAAATCCCAGCCCGGAGCCTCCGTCCGCAGGTTCAGTAAAGCCCCGTCCGTGCTGACCGAAGACAGCGCAAACTTCAGCTTGATCTTCTCCCCCTCTTGGGTCCGGAAATCGAAGTGCATCCGGATCTGTTTGCCCGCTATCTCCGGGAAATTATGCGCCTGGTCGAATTTCCCCCAAAAACCCCGGTAAACCTCCTTTTTGGAATAATTCTTATTGCCATACTGGTAAAATGGCTTGGAGAAGCTCATCGCGAAATACAGCGTACGGGTCCGCCCCCATCCGCTCGTCTGACGGTACCCCGTCACCAGCGTATCATTTTCTATCCGGACAAAAGTCCATACATTCTTGTCCTCATAATTATATATGCCGCTCACCAGGTCCAAAATAATATGCGCCTGATCGGTCGCCGGAAACGTATACTGATGAAAGCCTACCCGCGTCGTCGCCGTCAGCTCCGCCAGAATATTATAATCCTCCAGCTTCACCTTATAATAATCCGCTTCCGCCACTTCCGTAGCATGGGAGAAGGCCGACCGGAACCCGCTCCGAGGCTTATCCGCCGTACCCGGATTCAATTTCAGCTCCCCCGTAGAAGGCATGATCAGGAAATCCCCCAGGTCGGAGTGACCGGTCCCGCTAAAATGCGTATGACTGAACCCGACGATCGATTTGTCATCATACTGGTAACCGGCGCAATATTTATAGACATCCGGATTATATTTCCCATTCAGCTCATAAGGGATCGTATCCGTATCCGGGCTCAGCTGCACCATACCGAAAGGTACCGTCGCGCCCGGGTAAGTATGCCCCATCCGCTGCGTTCCTATAATCGGCCGGACATATTGCACTAAATTTAAATTCTCAGCAGATCCCGTTTGCGCCTGCAACAGGTGAGGACAGAAGCCCAGCAGAAATAACAAGACGATGGATAAAATAAAACACTTTTCTTTCATTCGCTAAATAACGGAATAATCCTTGTCCGAAAAAAAATTGCGACCCTTTTCAAAACAGGATGGCTGTTAACGGAATGTAAAGGCAGCATACCTTTCCACACACTGCGGTCACTCGCTTTCCAGAACTTTTCGCCCGCCCCGTATTTTAAAGAATGTAATAGGTTGTGGGACAAGGTTTTTTCTATTTTTAATTATTTTTTTACTAATGAATACTAAATGGAAATTTCCGGCCTGAAAATTGGTACTGTAGCGTAACATGAACTGTCGAAAGACCGGGATAAGCGGTGAAAATCACCTGCTATGCTTATATGTCAATATTTTTAATGTGTCCTTGGTTCCTGAAAACGGGTTCATTTAAATTTTCTTAATAATTTGCAAGAAACCAATAAATTTTGTACTATTGTGTTGCTAATAGTCCCCACATTTACCTTCCAAGCATCCTGCGATAAATCAAGGAGATGCATTCAGTTATCATCATTATCAGCCGATTGCCTATACAGCAAATAAAGTCATAGAAATACCTAATATTATCTATATAATGACTTTTATAAAATAGTAGTTTGCAAGCCTTTATCGATTGTTGCCACCCTTTAGCTTAATTTTGCTTTGCCATCTCCTTTTAATCCAATTTCTACAGATTAATCATTGTTCCTGGCATCTCTGCCAATTGTCCAATATATTTTGAAGAAACCCTCGTAGAATTTATTTCATATTATAAACTTTATAATGTTTAGTAAACAATTGTCCGTATTGTCAACTTTATTACTTTTTTTTACCACCTCTTGTGTTAACACCAGAAAGGCAGTCTATTTTAACAATATTCCCGATACCATTCTTACGAATACTGCCAGTATCAAAGAACCCCTTATAGAGAAAAATGATCTCTTAAGCATTACCGTAAGCAGTCTCAACGCCGAAGCTTCCACCATTTTTAATACCCCCAATCTAACTACGGCAGTCTCTTCCGTCACCGCAGGCTCCACTGGTGTTCCCGGAGTTGGTTCCCCGCAGTTTACAGGATACCTGGTGAATCAGGATGGCTCTATCAAATTTCCCGTGCTGGGCACACTACCTGTCGCCGGGTTGACGAAGAAGCAACTGGAAGAGACCATTGCCGACTCGCTGGCTGCCAGGCAATTGCTGGTTGACCCCATTATAAACGTGCGTTTTCTGAATTTCCGCGTGACGGTGCTGGGTGAAGTGGCCAAGCCCACCACCATCAACGTCAGCAACGAGCGGATTTCTATCCTGGAGGCCCTGGGGCTCGCGGGGGATCTCACCATCTATGCAAAAAGAGATAATGTGCTGCTTATAAGGGAAGAAGGAAATAAAAAGATTATCAAAAGAATCGATCTCAATTCAGAAAAGATCCTCAGTTCACCCTATTATTATTTGAAAACAAACGACATTGTATATGTAGAGCCCGGTAAAACGAAGATTTACAGTACCAGCAGGGCCCTGCAATTGGCGCCCGCGATACTGGCGGCATTGGGCTTTATTGCAATCATCGTGACCTACCATTCAAAATAATCCTTAAGATATTATGCAAGTAACCCATAAAAATGGTATTGAGGAAGAAAAGGAAAACATGTTTGGCCTGTTGCTGAATAAGTACATGCCTTTCTGGCCTTTATTTTTGAGTCTGGTATTGGCATTCGGCGTCCTGGCCTGGCTATATATTCACTTTTTGGCTGTCCCGGTTTATGAAATATCGGCCTCCATCCTGGTCAAAGATGAAAAAAAAGGATTGAATGACGCCACCCCCATGAATCAGTTGGACATGTTTGATTCCAAAAAACTGGTTGAAAACGAAATAGAGGTCATACAGGCGAAAATGTTAATGCGACAGGTTGTAAAAAAATTGTTGCTGTATGCCCCTGTAACCTATGATGGAGGATTGAGGAAATTGCCGGCCTATGTGTATTCGCCGGTTGTCATACAGGCTGAAAATCCGGATTCGCTGATAGTATTGGAAAAGTCGGAAAAGGTTTATTTCACCTATGATAGTGCGACCCGCCAGGTGGTTCTCAGGGATAAACACTATCCCCTCAATCAATGGATTAAGGATACCGTAGGTGTAATACGCTTCCTGGCGAATCCTAACTACAGCGCTCCCGAAGAGGTCCGGCCACTATATTTTTCCCTGGTAAATGTAAAACAGGTGACCGAAAATATCTTCGTGGATCTGAAGGTCACGCAAGCTTCAAAATTGTCCTCTGTTATCGATCTCGTTATCAAAGATCCTATACCTAAACGTGGAGAAGATATACTCAACAGCCTTATCAATGTCTATAACCGGGCCTCTGTCAATGACAAAAATGCGCTGGCCTCCAATACGCTCAGATTTATCAATGAAAGACTGGCATTGATTTCGACGGAATTGGATTCGGTGGAGCTGGGGGTTCAAAAATATAAAACGTCGGAAGGCATCACCGATATCAGTTCCGAAGGACAGTTATACCTGGCAAACGTCGGTGAAAATGATAAGAAAATCAGTGAGATCAACGTTCAATTGGCTGTCATGGAGCAGGTTGAGAAATACCTGCGCTCCAAAAACAACCAGCCCGGAATAGTTCCGGCTACGTTTGGAATAAATGACCCGGTCCTGGCTGAATTGCTGGATAAACTATCCAACCTCGAAATTAAATATGACGGCTTACGGAAAACGACTGCCGAAAATAACCCTCTGGTAATCTCACTTCGTAACCAGATAGAAGCGCTCAAGCCTAATATCCTTGAAAATGTCCGCAACCAGCGCGCGAATCTTGAAGCTGGAAAACAGAACCTGGTTAGTACCAGTAATCAGTATGCGTCGGCGCTGAAAGGTCTTCCTTTAAAAGAAAGAAAACTGATATCGATTAGCCGGCAACAAACTGTCAAGAATGGCATTTATAGCTTTTTGTTGCAGAAAAAAGAAGAAACGGCTCTATCCTATAATTCGGCGATTGCCGATACGAGGCTGGTAGATGATGCCGATTCGTCCGTCAAACCTGTAAAGCCCAAACATATTTTAGTTTATCTTGGCGCGGTTGTAGCGGCCATAAGCATAGGAGCGGGTTTTGTTGAAATGCGACAAGCCTTTAACAAGAATATCATTTCCCGGAAAGAGATCGAACAATACACTACCGTGCCCGTAATAGGCGAAATAAGCTCTGACCTTTCGGGCAGGCCCATTGTGATCGGGGATGGGGGACAAAGTTTTATCGCCGAACAATTCAGGCAGTTACGGACGACCCTTGCTTATATAGGTATCAATAATCAAAAAAAGAAAATATTGGTTACCTCCTCGGTCAGTGGAGAAGGAAAAACTTTTGTGGCGTCTAACCTGGCCCTGACACTGGCGCTGACGAACAAGAAAGTAGTATTGATAGAACTGGACCTGCGCAAACCCAAACTCGCTAAATTATTCAATGTCAGTCAGGAAATCGGCATTACCGACTATTTCGCCGGTAATAAGGATGCAGACCATATCATCAAGCGAACGGAAGCCAATAAAAATCTCTTTTTTATTCCTTCGGGACACATTTCACCCAATCCATCCGAACTGATCCTGAACGGCAGACTCCCTGAACTTCTTGAATACCTGGACGGAATTTTTGACTATATCGTTATCGATTCGGCTCCAGTGAGCCCCGTAACCGATTCATATATTGTTTCAACTTTTTGTGATGCCACACTATATATCATCCGGCAGGGCGTAACGCCGAAGATCTATGTCAGAACACTGGATGAAAACAGGGAAATGCGTACTTTAAAAAACATTGCGATCGTTTTCAATGGAGTAAAGGGCGGTGGACTAGGACAACTGGACTACCAAAATTACGCCCAGGACGAGAGTAAAAAGAAAAAGAGAAGAAAGGATAAAGTATAAATTGGCGGCAAAGTGTCAAACTTTCCCGCCGTGGACATGATTGAATTTTGAATGTGATTTTAATAACACTTTGTGAGTGGATTGGGCGAAGCCTGTAAAAGATTAACCAATATCTATGAAGTGGCCCTTGATAAAATAACCTTGAAGAGAATATTCTCTAGACCTGCCACAAATGTCTACCCTGACATATTGTGGTGAAAGTGAGTATAAACTTTTTAACCATTAAATCTGAACGCATGAATTCTGAGCCCATGTTTCAAGACCCGAAAAATTGGTACGTTGTTTACACGAAGGCCCTTTGGGAAAAAAAATTCTCAAAACAGCTGGAACAAAGGAAAATTGAGCACTATTGCCCACTCAATAAAGTAGAGCGGCAATGGAGTGATCGAAAGAAGATCATAGACCAACCCCTGTTCAAATCTTATGTTTTTGTCAGGGTGCGTGAAGCAGAACAAGTGGCCATTCAACAAATCAGGGGATTTACGAGCTTTGTATTCTGGCTAAAAAAACCGGCCATTGTCCGGGATGAGGAAATTGACACCATAAAAAGATTCATGATGGAGCATCGGGGTATCAAATTGGAAAAATTGCCGATCAATGTTAATGACCGTGTCAAAATCCTTGGCGGATCTTTTATGTCGCGTGAAGGAAATATACTCGAAATAAAGTCGAAAACAGTAAAGGTCTTGTTACCGACACTGGGATATACATTAGTAGTGGAAGTGGGAAATACCAATGTGGAATTACTTTCTACCAGTAAGAATTTATTAACTATTTAATCCGTCTTCTTGTTATTGAACATAAAACGTAGGTCTCCTTTTGGAGGTAAAGCGACCGTTGAGATAGAAACTGGAAAAAAAGGACTCGTTAAAAATATTGCGTCTCTGGGGATCGTCCAATTGGCAAACTACGTGTTGCCTCTCTTGTCAATCCCGATAATATCAAGGATCATCGGGCCGGAAAAATTCGGGGTGATCAATTTCTCGGCCTCTTTCATGGCTTACTTTACGTTGCTTATAGGATTTGGTTTTGATTTATCCGCGACCCGGAAAATCGCTGCGGCCCCCTCCGACAGCGAAAACAGGAATAGGGTATTCAGCGAAGTGTTTTTTTGCCAGATGTGGCTGACTATTTTTTGTACGGTTTGTTTCCTCGTCTGTCTCCTGACCGTGCCTCAATTGAAATCGGAATCAAAAGTGGCTGTCTTTTCATTCCTTGTCTGCATATCCACATTTCTCACCCAGAACTGGCTCTTCCAGGCGATGCAGGACCTCTCCAAAGTCGCATTATTGAACTTCATCTCAAAACTTCTCTTTACCGCTATTGTCCTGTTAATAGTCTCTTCCAAAGGAAAGTATATCTGGTATCCCCTGGTCCTGAATGCAGTCAATATCATCATCGCCGCCATTTCGTTTACATGGGGCTACAAACGGTACCATATCAAATTGCGGTTTGTTGCTTTAAAGAAATGCCTTGAATTGCTTTGGCAGGAAAAAATGATTTTTTTTTCGTTGGTGGTTATCAGTCTCTATACTACGACGAATATTGTTATTTTAGGGCTGTACCATAATGCCAGACAAGTAGCTTTTTATACGTCAGCCCAGCGTCTCATAGCCATTGTCCAATCATTACTGACCATGCCGTTTTATCAGGCTTTATATCCATTTATCGGCAGGGCGTTCGGCGAGAGCGAAAAAAAAGGAATGATGATCGCCCAAAAGACGGTTCCCCTTATACTTATAATCACAGCAACCGCTTCCCTGGCTATGTTCTTCTTTGGTCCATGGTTCCTGGTTCTTTTTTATGGCAATGCATTTGCACCTGCAGTGCCCGTAATACGAATTCTCGCATTTGTTCCAATGATCATCTCCATCAGCAATATATTCGGCATTCAGATCATGCTGAATATGAAGATGGATAAATACTTTTTCTATATTACTGCCTGCGGCGCAATGTTTAGTGTTTTGCTGAATTTTATTTTATTGCCACCCTTTGGTTACATCGGTTCGGCTATTAACTGGCTCATCACCGAACTGATCGTCAATGTCAGTATGTATATCGTACTTCGATCCAAAGGCTTGAATCCATTAAACCCCAAATATTTTGCAGTATCAGCCCTGATGGAAACCGTAAGACCCCTAAGCAATAAAATTTTCCGGCGGGGGGTTGCTCAGGGTATTTAAGAAATAAAAGATAAAATGGTAGGCTTTTTTCTCTTTATTGTCGCTATTATTCTCTTCCAGAGAGGTAAGCACTTTGCTTCCCTGTTGCTGTTCTTTTTATTTTTGAACAACGGCTTCCAGCTAATCCCCGTTGCATGGTTGATGGCCGGGTTCCCTTTGGATAAAAGCAGTGACCTGGCGATCTTTTTTGTCGCAATCATTACCTTTATAAAAAGGAAGGATATTGGCAAAATCACAAAAGATCATCCGCTCTTTAACTGGTTTCTCTATATTGTCGGTTTTGCCGCGGTAGACGCCTTTTATAGCTATTTTTTTCTGCATTACTCCCCTGTCAATGTATTACAGGTCTTTAGACCTTACTTGTTGTTCCTGAGTTTTGTGGTCTTTTTTGTCGTCCCGCCTGCTACCTTGAAACGGGTGTTCCATGCTGTGGCCCTGATAACATTGTTTCAATGCGTGTTGTTCCTTTTTCAAATCGTGACGGGACAGACGATCCTTTTATCGGCCAACGGGGACGACAATATCACAACCGGTATTGTAGAAGGGGCTGGTTATATCCGCTTTTATAATCAGCCTGCCTTTCTTATTCCCACCCTGTTCTATTTCCTGTTTGTCTTTAAATTCAAGAACAAACTTATACAGGTTGGCGTTTTAGGCATCCTGGTGCTCACCGTCATCGGACCGATGCACCGTTCGCTTATTGTCACCATCGTAGCCGTGATTTCTTTGTTTACTTTATTCCAGCAGTCACTTTCAAAAAGAATCATATACATCCTGATGCTGGGCCTCGTGATCTATGTCCTGTCGTTTATCGATGTTCTGGGGAAAAGGATGGGCGAGGCTTTTTCAGACATGCAAACCACCTTTACCAGTAATTTAAGCGTCGCGAATATAGACGTTTCAGAGAATAGCACCTTATTCAGGATAGGTCACCTTGTCGAAAGACTCGATTACGTAGAGAGCGGCCCTATGAGATGGCTATTCGGTATAGGACTGATCAGCGACAACGCCCCCTATGCCGATCAACTTCCTTTTAAGTTTGGATTGATCTCCGAGACAACCGGTCAGGTCGTTCAAATCGACACGAGCGATCTGGTCTGGTCGCCGCTTATTTTAACGCTGGGAATTGTAGGCACGCTGCTTTATGCGACCGTATTCATCGTACTGTTAGTGCATTTTTTTAAAAAGACAAAATACAATTCTTATAATATTGTAGGTTTTTTAACTGTATTGGCAGCGCTCTTTCTTTCTATGGCAGGTAATGATATGACGACTTCCTCCTTTCGGATCATAATGATATTGGTTGCGGTTATCGGTTGCAGCTCAAACGATGAATTGTTTGCTTTTGGAAAGGGCGCAGCGTCAAAATACTATTAAACTTTTAAAAATGATAAAAGTATCCGTTCTTGTTTCTTTGTACAGGTGCCAGAAGTTTCTGCCGGCATTTTTAGAGTATTGCATTAAAACCAATGGGCTGGATCAGATAGAGTTTTTACTGTTGCACAACGATCCCCAGCAAGAGGAAGTAGATACCATCAATAAATATATATCCTTTTTCCCTCACCTGTCTTACGAAAAAATTACCGCCCGCGAGGGGTTGTATGCGACGTGGAACAGGGGAATAAAACTGGCCAAAGGTGAATACATAACTGTCTGGAATGTGGACGATATCCGCTTTCCGGACAGCATCCTCCAACAGGCAAAATCCCTGGACGACCACCCGGATTGCGCGCTGGTATATGGCGATATGTATTGTTCAAAAATTTATGGCGAGGCGGGCTCAAAAGTAACGAATGCTCCCGCCTGGACGGCCTCGAAGAATAAAGAGTTTTACCGGACGTATCATATGTCCTGTTTTCAGATGTGGCGGAAATCAGTTCATTCGGCGATCGGATATTATGACGAGCAATTCCGGTGCTCCGCGGATTTCGACTTCCAGATACGGACAGCACTGCATTTTCCGTTTGTGAAGGCGCCGGAGCTTCTCGGCATCTACCTCGAGGCACAACCGCATAAGCTCAGCAGCAATGGATTACAACGGTATGAAAATAATGTCATTCATTTGCGATATGGGGCGTATGAGAATCTTGATCTGCCAACACTGGCGAAGGCCGTGAAACTTTACTCAAAGGAAAAAATGATGTTTTACGGTAAATGGGTAGGATTTGAAGAAAAAAGCCCTTTCAAGAATGCCTATAAACTGAAAGGGGCATTAATAGCCGCCGGCCATTTCCCGCTGTCGTTTTCCAAACTGACCGTAAAGAGGGTCTTGAGAGCACTCCAATCTAAAAAACGCACCGCATGAATCCTTTCTTTTCCATAATTACACCTGTATATAACAGGGAAAAGGCGGTTCAGCAATGCATCGGGAGCGTTTTGACGCAATCTGACACTGACTATGAAATGATCCTGATCAATGATGGCTCCAGGGACGACACCGTCAATAAAATCCGGGCATTTGTAAATCCAGGGTCCGGTTCTATCAAGCTCATTGATTACCCGTCAAACAAAGGAGTAAATTATGCGAGGAACCGCGGTATTGAACAGGCAAAAGGAAAGTTTCTTGTTTTTTTAGACAGTGACGATCATTTAACGTCCGATCTTTCACTGGAACTTATCAAGGGCCATATCGTTTCGAATCCCGGATACAGACATTACCTGTTCCTGGTCAGTGACAGAGAACAGGATCCTGCATTACCCACAACGATTTTCGAATACGGATATGGAGACTGGATCACCGGAAAAGCCACCGGGGACTATGTACACGTAGTCTCTCCGGATTGTTTTGAAGAAATGCTTTTTTTGGAGGAGTTCAGAATTTACGAAGCCCTCAATTGGCTGCGGGTGCTGAGGAAAAATGAAAAACAGCTGTATATACCGGTCACCATAACGACCAGGTATAGAGGCGGGGAAGACTCCGTAACCAGGGAAACCTTGCTTCACCAACAGATTGCGCAAAAAAATAAATTCAATTTCCTGGAGAAATATCTGCAGTGGTATGCTGCCGATTATTATCGGTATGGCATGACAAAAAAGGTCGACTCCTTTGTGAAGACGGCCGTGGTGTTGGGGATCGCACTGGGAGAAAATGAGAAAAACAAAAAAATTATAGACGCACATGTTCGCAATCCATATGAAAAATTTCTGTTTAAAAGACTTAATTCCAGGCTGCTGAAAGGAATAACCTCACGGGTTATACGTATGAAATCATTACGTAACCAGCGGAAATCGATCATTAATAAACAACAAACGGAGGTATCTTGAAGATTGCACATTGTATATTCACGATGTTTACTGGCGGAGCGCAAATGCTGGTTATCGACATTTTAAATAACCTGCATAATGAAGGTCATGACGTAACATTGATTGTCGTAAATGACAGATGGGACAAAACCGTTCTTGATCAACTGGATCCCGCTGTCCCGGTCCATTATATAAATCGGAAAGAAGGCAGCCGAAACCCCGTTCCGATCATAAAACTGAACCACCTGCTCAGAAAGATCCGCCCCGCAGTAGTTCATTGCCATGAACCCAATATGGCTAACTTTTTCATCCGGCGAAAATTTTCATGCCTGTTGACCGTTCACGATGTAGGTATAAAAGAGCTTTATCATAATAAATACGATACGCTCGTGGCCATCTCAGATTCAGTAGCCGATGATGTGAAACAACGGATTGGCATTGACATACCCGTAGCGCATAACGGCATCGATATAAGCTCGTTCGATCGACGGGATAAGTATGACCTTGCTCCCAATGAGTGTATACGGATCGTCCAGGTAAGCCGGCTGGTGCACGAAAAGAAAGGACAGGATGTCCTCATCCAGGCATTGTCCCGGCTCCTGTCCAAACGCCCGGAGCAACAGGCGAGTATCGATTTTATAGGGGACGGCCCGTCAAAAGAATATCTGCAGGCCCTTACCCGGGAGTTGAACCTGGATTCATGCATTTGCTTCCTGGGAAATAAAGACAGAGGATGGATAAAAAAGAACCTTTCGACCTGCCACATCCTCGTCCAGCCATCCCGGTACGAAGGCTTTGGACTGACGATCGTTGAGGGTATTGCTGCGGGTATACCGGCAATAGCGTCCGATATCGAAGGACCAAAGGAAATATTGAAAGATTTCAAACGAGATTTGCTCTTTGAAAAAGAGAATGCCGAAGAGCTGTCCAATCGCCTGGAGGCCCTTATAAACCTTTATCAGGAAGGCAAAATGAAAGACTTTTTTGCCCGTATTTACAATAAGACAACAGATACCTATAGTATAAATTCCACCGTTAAAGGATACCTTGGAATCTATACCGCTTTGGAAAAGAAAACCGATTCTAAAATATACCAGGAAATTTGATATGAATTTCTTCTCATTTATTGTACAGGACCAAAAAAACAATGCCGGAAATACAAAAGGCCGCATTGTAACTTTCTTTTTCCGGATAGGTAATTATTGTGCCGGAAAAAAAGGCCTGAAATGGCTGTTCCTGCCCTATTTGGTTTTTTATAAATTTTTTTTCGAGTGGATAATAGGCATGGAGATTCCCTATTCCACCAGCATCGGCAAGGGACTGAAGATCTATCACCTGCAAGCCATTGTTATCAATGGTTCGACCGTCATCGGGGAGAATTTCATACTAAGACAGTCAACTACTATCGGCAATAAGGAAAAGGGCGGCAATTCTCCCGTAATCGGGAATAACGTAGATGTCGGGGCCAATGTTTGCATTATCGGCGATCTGACGATTGGAGATCGGGTGAATATCGGCGCCGGCTCCGTAGTGGTCAAAAATGTGCCGGCAGGATGCACAGTGGTCGGGAATCCTGCAAGAATTATTAAACAAGTTTAAATTTCACTTTTTTCAATGCGCGGTATTAGAACCATTTCCATCCCCAACACTATTTCCAGGCAGGTCCTGACCGTTGGGTTGCAATATAAAAATCACAGGGGTGGGATCGGCAGCGTGATCAGTACCTATTCCGGCTATTTTGATCCCTTTAACTTTGTGTCCACTTATAAACCACAACGGTTTAAATTATTCATTTTTCCCTATTTTCTCGCATCCTGCCTGAAATTGTCCTGGATATTGGCCTGGCGACGCGACATCCGGATCGTTCATATCCACGGTGCCGCCAAAGGGAGCCTTTTGCGTAAATATATGATGTACGCCCTCTCAAAAAGAGTATTCGGTAAGAAAGTCATTTATCATAGCCACGGATCGGAATTGGAGGCATTTTACGACAGAAGCGGCCCATTCCTGAAGAAATTCATGAAACGGTTCTTTGATCATGTCGATCAGATTATTTGTCTCTCCAATCAATGGGAGCTGTTTTTTACCCGGCATTTCAATGTAAAAAAAATTGCCATCCTCGAAAATATCGTGGAAGACCCCGAAGCGAGCCCCAAAACGCCTAAGCTCAAAAACGAACCCCTGAAACTGCTCTTTCTCGGCGCCATTGGCGACCGGAAAGGGATTTTCGACCTGTTAGCCGTGTTGGCGGATAAAAAGAGCGAATGGCAGGGCAGGATACTATTGACCATTGGCGGCTCCGGCGAATTAAAGCGATTGGACGATTTCATCCGGGAAAACAAATTGAGTTCCCTGGTGAAATTTGAAGGTTGGGTAACGGGAGCAAAAAAAAATGAATTGCTTCTGCAAAGCGATATTTATATCCTGCCCTCCTACAATGAAGGGTTGCCCATATCTATCCTGGAGGCGATGAGTTACAGACTGCCCGTGATTTCTACGCCAGTCGGCGGAACGCCGGAAGTAGTTAAGAACAATCAAAACGGGTTTTTAGTGTCGGCTGGCGATAAAGCGGGCTTTTCGAATAGCATCGAATGGTTCATTCATAACAGTGACGCTATTCCCGAAATGGGGCGCCAATCTGCCGAAATGGTAGAACCCTATTACGCCAGCCGCGTAATACCAAAGCTGGCAGATATTTACCTGGAGTTACTGGAAAGCAAATAAACGTATGAAATACTCTCAATTAAAATAAAAAATAAACTAGCATGAAAGTCATTGCAATAGCATCAGCAGGAGGGCACTGGATACAATTAATGCGACTCAGGCCTGCCTTCGAAGGAGCTGAAGTAGAGTATATCTGCACCCAGAAAGGCGGCGAAGACATGGTCGCCGGTCACCCCTACCATGTAATACCCGATGCCAACAGATGGAATAAATTCAGAATGGTGGTTCTGTTTTTCAAAGTAAGAAAGATCGTAAAGAAAAGTAAACCGGACTTCATCGTGACGACAGGTTCGGCTCCGGGACTGATGTGCATCATCGCGGGCCGGATGAACGGAGCGAAGACAATTTGGATAGATAGCATTGCCAATGTCGAACACCTGTCCCTGAGCGGTAAGCTCGCCTGCACATTCGCACACACCGTATACACACAGTGGCCCAACCTGGCTACTTCAAAAATTTTATACAAAGGAAATATATTGTCATGATATTTGTAACGATAGGAATACAGGAACCGTTTGACAGACTTATCAAAGCCATGGACGAGATAGCCCCGGAACTGGAAGGGATTCCGATCATTGCTCAGGTCTATTCGCTCTCCTACAAAGCCGTAAATCTAAAGACCTTTGAATTCGTTTCACAGGCGGAATTCGAAGACTATTTCTCCAGGGCAACGCTAATTGTGGCCCACGCAGGAATGGGCACCATCATCTCCGCCCTGGTAAAAGATAAACCTATTATTGTAATGCCCCGGTTAACCAAATACAAAGAGCACCGGAGCGACCATCAGATAGCTACCGCGAATGCGTGTAAAGAGTTAAACTATGTGCATGTCGCGGAAGATGAAAACGAACTGAAAACCAAAGTGGTTGAAATTATCCGGGGGCAAAGCAAAGGATCCTTATATAAGATCGGCCCTTACGCCTCTCCCGGGCTCATTCAGGCGGTCAAAGAAGGTATAGGCCTGTGACAACCTGGTAACAACAAGGTAACAACAAGTGGCAGAGTATTTGTTCGACTACCTGAAATACTTAAAATGAAACACGTTATATTTTCCTTCTCCTTAGCATCGCTGTTAGGAATCTGCGGATCGCTTTCCCTCTTGGGCCAGGCGCAGTCTTCGCCTGCGTCATCCTCCGCTGCCGGTGGGCCCGGCCAGGAAAGGAACTACCTGTCCAGAATGTTTGACCCGTCCGGCTTCCGGCTGACAAAAACATCCCTGGAAAATTGGCGGGAAGCCCGTAAAAAGGACCTGGCGCAAAAGATCACCGCCCTACCCGATTCGATAAAGGCAGTGTTGATCAAAAGAGCAAATAGCAGCTTAACCTCCGATTGGTCCGGTTTATCGGCAGAAAAATACAATGAATTTAAAGCCACCGGCAACAGGAGTAATTATGAAAGTAAAGTAAATCAGCACCGTACAGCCGTCTACAGCCTGGCCATCGGGGAAATGGTCACGCACGATCCAAAATACCTCGCTCCGCTCGTGCAGGGCTTATTGGCCACCCTGGGCGAGGCAACCTGGGTGTTGCCGGCACATCAGAATGAAGTCATTGATCTGATCGCCGGTGAAACGGCGGCTGGTCTCGCTGATATCGAGTGGATGCTCTCGGCTGAATTGGAGCAGGCCTCTCCGGGAATCGGCGATCAAATAAGAGCCCAGATAAGTCAACGAATTTTGGTTCCCTACTTACAGCACACCGATTTCTGGTGGATGGGTTTCGGGAAAACCGCACCAAATAACTGGAATCCCTGGATTAACTCCAATGTGCTCAACGCGGTCGTCGGTGCGGGAATGGATGCAGATACGGCTAACCTGGTCCTGGCTAAAGTCCTGCATAGTACGGACCGTTTTATCAATGGCTACCCGGAGGACGGGGGCTGCGAAGAGGGGCCGCAGTACTGGAGTGCGGCAGGCGGGAAGCTTATCCGGGTTCTCGACCTGGTTCGTGATTTATCAGGAAATAAGCTCTCTGTGAGTACGATCCCCTTGCTCCACCGGATGGGTACCTATATCTATAAAATGCACATAGCGGATGATTATTTTGTCAACTTTGGCGACGCCACTCCCCGGACGATCCCTTTCGCCGAAAGCGTATTTCAGTTTGGTACCTATTTCGGAGACGATACGCTTCGGGGATTCGGAGCCTTTATGTTTTCATTAAAGAAGAACGCGATCACCACTGAATATCTGCCGGATTTTCTTTATTCGGCGGATTTGTTCAACGCCCTGTCAAATAGCTCCCCGCAGGAGCCTGGCCTGTCCATCGCCTGGATGCCTGACTTGCAGATATTGACGGCACGGTCGGAGGTCAGCAACACGGGAGAATTGTTCCTGGCCGTACAGGCGGGCAACAATGGCAAAAGCCATAACCATAACGATGTAGGCAATTTCATTATCTATGTAAATGACAGGCCCGTAATCGTTGATGCCGGCGTCGGCACATACGTCGCAACGACATTTAGCAAGGACAGGTATACCCTTTGGAATCTCCAGTCTCAATGGCATAATTGCCCGTTGATAAACGGAATAGCGCAAAAAGACGGTAAACAATTTAAGGCAGGCGATCTCACATTCGACCAGACTGCTGACCATATCCGGTTAAGTATGGACGTTGCCGGAGCTTATCCGCCGGAAGCCAATGTTAAGGTCTGGAAAAGAGACTTTCAATTCAATACCCGGATTAATACGATTAGCATGGATGAATCATATGAGTTGGGAGCGCTGAAAGACACGACCTGCGATAATTTCCTGACCAGTTGTACGATCAGGAAGATAAAAGACGGACAATTGGCATTTGTTGACGGATCCGGAAAGGATATCCTGATAATGACCTATGATCCAGTGGCTTTTGACGTCCAGACAACGTATAAGCTCATGGACGATGTTCAACTGAAGAAAAGCTGGGGAGACCACCTATGGAGAGTCTCCTGTATTACGAAAAACAATAGTCTTAAAAGCAGCAATAAGGTTGTATTCAGCCTGCCGGTTGCAAAATAATCCTTAAACAATTTTTTCGGGAAGAGCCCCTTTAAAGGTCCTTCTCCATTATTCTTTCATTCAAAAAAAATCAGTATGGTAAAAGTCGCGGTTATCGGGACTGGGAAGATGGGAATCTCCCATCTGTCAATTCTTGGAGCTCACCCGGATGTAGAAATCGTAGGGGTGTGCGATACATCAAAAATGGTCACTGACTTCATTCATAAGTACAGCAAAATGCCATGTTTCGCGGATTATAAGAAACTAATTGCGGAAGCCAAGCCGGATGCGATATTCGTAGCGGTTCCCACCAAATTTCATTATACAATAATCAAAGATATCCTTGAAAGCAATATCCATGTATTCGGGGAAAAACCTTTTTGCCTCAATCCGAATGAAGGAAAGGAATTGATGGCTATCGCCGAAAAAAGAAAATTGGTTAATCAGGTCGGTTATCACAATAAATTCATCGGAACTTTTCAGGAAGTAAAAAAAATCATCAATTCCGGATTATTAGGTGAACTTTATCATTTTACGGCAGAATCATACGGCCCTGTTGTCACCATGAAGAAAAAAGCGACCTGGCGCTCCGACCCGAAAGAAGGCGGCGGTTGTCTGCTGGATTACGCTTCGCACGTCATCGACCTTGTAAATGATCTTTTAGGCCCGGTTGAAAAAGTAAAGTCTTCCTTATTAAAATCAATTTATTCGGAAGATGTAGAGGACAGTGTTTATTCGTTGCTGGAGCTGAAATCGGGTTTAACCGGCGTTCTGGCTGTCAACTGGAGCGATGATACCTACAGGAAAATGTCAACTTCTGTGACTATTCAGGGAACAAAAGGCAAAATCATTTCAGACGCTAACGAGCTGAAAGTTTTCTTTAGGGATGCAGACTGCCCTCCCGGCTATTCTAAGGGGTGGAATCTCCGGTATATAACGGATCTCACTCAAAATGTCGACTTCTATCTGCGGGGAGAGGAGTATTCGTCTCAGATCGATTACTTTATCGCTTGCATTCAGGGTAAAGTTCCTAATTCTATAAACAACTTTAAGAGCGCATGGCAGACCGATCACGCCATATCATTAATCAGAAGTAACTCAAACTAACCTAACATATTATGGACCGTATATTATTTGGAGATAATCAGTTTTTTGCCGTCAATCACATTTCAGATGATAAATCCAGGGCACAAGCGATAAAATTTAAAACCGACGAAGCTATCGTCAAAGTATTAAATGATTCTATCGATTGCGGAATTTCAACCTTTATGTGTACCACACATGATCGCATAGCCAATGTCTGTGACATCATTCGCGAACATCCTGAAAAATACAGGAATTTCAAGATCTTTCCCTGTATGCCCTATGCACATAAATATGCCAATGCCGTGACTGAATTGGGTATTTCGGGAACTATCAAACAATATGTGCCCGGAAATTTCTTTGGGTCCTTATTTAAGGGCGGTGTTGCCTTTTTGTCCAAGGATTATGAGTCGATCATGGAATTGATGATCGATGCGGAGATGAAAATGTTTAAAAATATCAATACCCCCGTCATCTTTCTGCAAAATGTAATTACGGACCTTCTGATCGGTCTGCGCGCTACGGATATCCTCGTGGCATTTCATAAATACATTCAGAAAAAGTATAATGCAGAGGCGGGATTTATCACCATGAACATGCCTAAGCTCGTTGATATTCTGGAGGAAGCGGGAATTAAAAACCCGATCATCTGCGCATCAATCAATAAGGTAGGATTCAGGATGTCGGGTGGAAAAGAAGCATATGAGCATGTCCTGCAAACCAGGCAGTTCAGGGCCATCGCCATGCAGGTGCTGGGCGGAGGCGCTATACATCCGAAAGAGGCCATCGAATATGTTTGCAGTCTGCCCAAAATAGAATCCATACTGTTCGGTGCTTCCTCAAAAGCTAATATTGAAAATACGGTATCGAATATTCATCATTTCGACGCCCAATTCGCAAAGGCCCAGGTTCAGCCAGTCTCTTAATTCCGGAATTGATATTCATCAATAAAAACAAATACTATGCTGAAACCCACTATTTTATTTACGGCTCTTCTCCTGGTGACCGCTGCCGGCTGGTCCCAGAGCAACATCCTGTTTCAGTCCAACTTCGAAAGCGCCACCGCGATAAAATCCTTGCCGGGAATCGATTCATGCTGCAGCTATTCTGTCCAGCGGAGTGATTCATTTGCCCGAACCGGGACTTATTCGATGAGGATGGAAGTTCGTAAAATTTTACCTATGCCTGCCATTGGATATAGGGCTGAGATGGCCTGTCAGGGTGAGCCGGTTCCCAATGTGGAAAGATGGTACGGGTTCAGCATCTATTTACCCATGGATTATGCAAGCGACCCCGCGGATGAAATTTTAGCCCAATGGCACGATACCCCGGATTATGACAAGGGGGAAACGGTTCGTTCTCCCCCCATTTCCCTTCTTACAAACAGAAAGCAATGGCATTTGAATATCATTTGGGCCACGAACCCTGTAAATACAAACGCCACCAGATCGGGAGATGCTTCCATCAACCTGGGCGCTTGCACACCTGGACAATGGACGGATTGGGTTTTTCACCTGAAATTTTCGTACCAGAGCGACGGGCTGATCCAAATATGGAAGAATGGGGCCATGATTGCGACCAGGAACGGCCCCAATTATTACAACGACGAGAAAGGCCCATTTTTCAAAACGGGCATCTATAAATGGGTGTGGACCCCGGACTGGGCAGGAGAACTATCCGTCCTTACAAAAAGAGTGATTTATATAGATAATGTAAAAATGGGCAATCAACTGGCAAAATTTTCAGACGTAGACCCCTCTAAGTAACATGTTTTCCAAATTCTGATTTATGACCAATCGCTATATCAATTTCTTTAGGTTTTTCTTTGTATGTGTGGATCTGTTTCTGTTGAATATCATCAATTTCGTGCTGATGCTGACCACAGACCATTTTCCCGACCACTCCCAGGAAAAATACATGGTTCTTTTTTTTGTAGCGAATATGTTTTGGCTGATTTCTGCTTATAGCACAGGGCTTTATATCAACAATAGCAATCCTAGTTTTGAGCGGTTTGCAAAGCGTACCGTTAAAAGCCTGATTCTGTTCTATATTGCTATGCTCGTCTTTGTCTTCATGTACCATTATCCCTACTCCCGTTTGTTCATCGTTTTAAGCTTTTCCGGTTTCGGCTTATTGCTTTTTCTGACGCGGTTCCTGCTGGTCGTTTCTTTCGCTTATGTGGACAGGGTAAGCAAAGCGAATAAAAAAGTTGTAATTGTAGGGTATAATGATATCGCGAAAAAGCTGGCGCACAAATTCACCACTCAAAATAGAAATTTGTCGGTGGAAGGATATTTTGAGGACCGCGAAGTGGTCGATGAACTGTCCATACTACCTATTATCGGCACCATCGACGAATGCGTTGCGTACGCGATCAAAAACGACATCAATGAGATTTACTCTACGATCTCGCCCGAAAAAAACACCATGATTTACGAAATGGCGCGGGTAGCAGAGAAATCGCTTATCCGGTTTAAATTCGTTCCTGATTTCAGGTTGTATGTCAACAGGGATACGCACCTGGAATATATTGATGAATTTCCTATCCTGTCGTTACGGCCGGAACCACTGGAAGACGCAAGCAATAGTATTAAAAAACGCTTCTTCGATATCGTTTTCAGCCTTTTCGTCATCGTTGCCGTCTTAACCTGGCTAATGCCGGTATTGGCCATTCTCATCAAACTGAATTCAAAGGGGCCGGTATTTTTTGTGCAGTGGAGATCCGGAAAGAACAACAAACAGTTTCGCTGTTTTAAATTCCGAAGTTTGTCGGTAAATAAGGATGCGGATACCAAACAGGTCACGAGAGGAGATAATCGGATTACGCCACTGGGGAAATTCCTCCGAAAGGCCAACCTGGATGAGTTGCCGCAATTTTTTAATGTATTGCTTGGGAATATGTCGGTCGTCGGCCCCAGACCACATATGTTGCAGCATACCGAGACCTATTCGAAGATCCTGGAGGAATATATGATCCGCCATTTCGTAAAGCCGGGCGTAACAGGGTGGGCCCAGGTAAATGGATTTCGGGGAGAAATAAAAGTACAGGAGCAGTTGCGCAAAAGAATCGAATATGATATCTGGTACATGGAACATTGGAGCATCTGGCTGGATATGCGTGTGATATTTTTGACAGTTTACAGCTCGATCAAAGGCGATAAAAACGCATTCTAAGGATATTTTAACTGCTTTTCAGCTACTTCCTGTAACACGAGGGCCGTCCAAAGACGGCCCTCGTGCTTTCTAAAAACATGCCATGCCGCCCATCTCCGCTTTTAATTTTTTCGTCAAATCGTATTTTTTAAGGGTATTCCTCTATATAGCGGTAATTATATATATTAAATGGCTATATTATTTGAATTTTATTTAAATAATATTCGCCTTCCTGAGTTAATTTTGGCATGAAAATGGCTGGTGTAGAATAGATTTCACACTTTAACGGGAGATGTTTTCACGTATTAGAAATAAATGAAATAATTTCCTCTGCCATTTAACCTGTCCCCGTTATTTCCAGCGTTTTTTCCTCATTTGCAAAATTGAGGCCACTAATGTTGCTTGCCTTTTTTATAGAATTACATATAAATTATACAATGTGTAACATAGAAATAGCCAATCAACTGCCGGGATATTCACGCTTTTACTTCCAATAAAACTATGAAGACTTTTTACCCCTACTTTTTATTCGCCCTATTTCTCCTTCTCAACCTGCCTTCGCAGGCGCAGCCGGCCGAGCCCCACAATTTCGTCACGTACGATACCACTTTTAATGTTGGCTATAATAGTCTGTCTTATATTTTGCATATAAGCCGTCCCATAAATGCCGATACGATGGCCAGGCCGGCGATCATTGCGATGAACACCGACCTGGAGGTAGGAGCTACCAATCTAACTGCCCGGTATGGTCCCGGATATTGGCTGGCAAACGGATGGGATGGCGGGGTGCAATTAAGCAATGGCACGCATTATCCACTCATTATCACTATACAACCGAATCAGGCCTGGCCAACGATGCCGGAACTATTGTTAGTTATGAATTATATTCTTAATACGTATCATATTAAGAGAAATTCGGTACACTTATGCGGTATAGGAATGGGGGCAGCTGCCTGGACATCCCTCATTTGCTATCAGAATACCCCGGATGGCGAAGAGGGGATGAAGAACATCTCCAGCCTGGTATGTCTGCAAGGGCAATCCAACGCCGTTTCTTCGGCATTTTTTCAAAATGAATTGCCCGGCTATTCCTCCTTTGGACATTGGGCCAAAAAATACCATGGTAAATTCTTCGGACTGGAGGGCGCTGCCGATACTACAAGATGCGTATGGCTCGTCTCTAAAAATATGAACGACAGTGTTGCCGGATCGGCGTATTTCTCCTATGAAAAACTGAATGGAGGTGCCTTTGGTAATTGGAATTCGATGTACCAGCCTTCCGCCACTAACTGGACTTCCGTAGGGACGCTCGGGCCTAACAATAGCCCGTCCCAGATGGGTGTTAATTCCATGGGAACCTATAAATCAGCCAGCAATATATTTCAATGGATGTTAGGGCAAGGCGATACTTCCCTGGCCGTCACCGCCAACGGTGGCGGTAACCAGATCATATCCTACCCTGCGTCTTCCGTAAAATTGACCGGAACGAGTAGCCTGGGCAGTGTCGCGTCTTATAAATGGAAGTTGTTAAACGGTCCGAATGTTCCCGTCATCGGTACCCCGACCCTGGATTCAACAACCATCACCGGTCTTGTTCCAGGCACCTATGTATATGCACTGGTCGTAACCAGCCCTATATCTACTACCACCACTTCCAATGATACCATAACGGTAAATGCCGGTGTCATTCCCGGCAAACTGGAAGCAGAAAGTTATAATACCATGTTGGGCGTACAAACCCAGACAACTACCGATGCCGGCGGCGGACTGAATGTCGGATGGATCGATCGGGGTGATTGGATGACATACAAAGTAGATGTCCTTACTGCAGGCGTCTATATCGCTAACTTCCGTGTGGCATCCGCGACAACCTCCAACGGTTTCCAACTGCGAAAGGCGGACGGCACGGTACTGGCCTATGTTAACGTGCCCAATACCGGCGGGTCTCAGAATTGGCAGACGATCAGCGTTCCGGTCACTTTGCAGGCGGGACAACAATCGCTGCAGGTCTTTTCCACCGCACCGGCGAACTGGAATATCAACTGGATGCAGTTTGTCAGTGAATCAGTTGTATCCTTGCCCGGCAAGGTCGAAACCGAAAACTATACCGCCATGTCCGGCGTGCAGACCCAGGCGACCACCGACGTCGGTGGCGGAATGAGTGTCGGTTGGATCGATCAGGGAGATTGGATGGACTACAACGTCAATGTCACTACTGCCGGAACCTATATCGCGAGTTTCAGGATTTCGACTCCCAATGCCACCGGAGCCGGTTTCCAGCTGAAGCTGGCGAACGGCACCGTCCTGGCCACCCTTACTTTACCCAATACGACCGGTTTGTCGAACTGGCAAACAGTCAACGTCGCCGTAACTTTACCAGCCGGCGCCCAAACGCTTCGGCTGGCCTCAACCAGCACACTGACCTGGGGAATAAATTGGATGGACTTTGAGAGCAGCTCGCTTCCGGCGATTCCCGGTACGATCCAGGCGGAGACTTATAGCCAAATGTCCGGAGTGCAGATAGAAAATACTTCCGACACCAGCGGCGTTCAGGACGTAGGCTGGATCAATCAGGGAGACTGGATGGATTATAACGTCAATGTCGCTGCAGCCGGAACCTATACGGTAAATTTCCGGATCGCTACAGCGGCCGCAGGCGGCAATTTTCAGGTGAGACAAGCTAATGGCACCGTGCTGGCGACGATTGCCCTGCCCAATACGGCTGGTCTCATACACTGGCAAACCGTCACCACTACATTAAGTCTCACGGCAGGTCCTCAGATTTTAAGAATTTATTCAACAAATACGGTTGGCTGGAATCTTAACTGGATGCAATTTGTCCTGTCCTCGACCTTTGCCATTCCCGGAAAAATTGAAGCGGAGTATTATACTAGTATGTCCGGCGTGGCTACGGAAACTACTTCCGCCGCCGGCGGGGGAAAAGACGTTGGATGGATCGACACCGGAGATTGGATGAACTATAATGTAAAGGTGGCTACCGCCGGGATTTATATAGCCAGCTTTGAGATCGCAACACCAAAACTTGGCGCCAGCCTTCAGTTAAAACTGGCGAATGGCACCGTGCTCTGTACAGTTACGTTGCCGAATACCGGAGGTTTCCAAAGATGGCAAACGGTGACGGCAGTGGTAAACCTGCCGGCAGGCAATCAGACGCTGCAACTCTCTTCCACCGGCTCCACGCAGTGGAATATCAACTCGATGGGATTTGAAACCCTCGCGGCCCAGGCTATCCCCGGCAAGATCGAAGCAGAGAATTATACATCCATGTCCGGAATCGGAACGGAATCCACCTCCGATGCCGGCGGAGGAATGGACGTCGGTTGGATCGACAATGGAGACTGGTTGAAATATGAAGTCAATGTGGCGTCCGCCGGAGTGTATACGGTCGCTGCCCGGGTTGCAACACCCAATGCCAATGCCCGCTTTCAAATTCGGCTCGGAGACGGAACGTTGTTGAATAATGTTAACCTGCCCAATACCGGGGGAACCCAAAAATGGCAGACGATAACAACGACCGTTACCCTGCCCGCGGGAATTCAAACCGTGCAAATTTTTTCAAGCAATACGCCTGGATGGAATTTGAACTGGCTGCAATTCACTGCCGGCACAGTTGCTGCCACGCAGACCCTCATATCGGAAACAACAACCAAGGAACTGGAACAGTCTCCCGATGTACAGGATTCGCTTTCGTCCGGATCTTCCTTTACGCTTTATCCCAACCCCGTTACAGATCACTTTACCCTCGATATCAATAACTCCGCCACAGGCCCGGTTAGCGTCCAACTGATAAGTCTGTCAGGACAAGTAATACGAGCGCTAAATTCTTCCAAAGACCAATCCCGTCTCCAGCTAAATTTTCCTGCCAGCAATATTTCTGCCGGAATTTATTTGGTCCGGGTACAAATAGGCAGCCAGTGGAGTATCGTTAAAAAAATAGTTAAGCTGTAAGTGGATTTTTGGCAGTAACGGGGCGCAGGTGAACCTGGATCCGCGTGTAAAAAAGAAAATATACAGGAATAAAATAAATGTTGAAAAATGATAGCAAACTGGCGGTACTTGATTCGTATTTTGGCATGATTATCGCTTTTGTAGAATATATTTCTCATTTTAGGCATCTGATTCATCAACCACATTGTACCAATATTATATGAAAAATATAATCGACGTTAATCCGTGTAACAACCATACTCCTTTTCCTTCGCTAACCTATTCCCCTTCTGTTTTTTTAAGATTTGGTTCTATCTGTGTCCCCTTGCCGGATCATAGATAGACAGCGTATACATATCACCTTTATATAGTAACATCTGAGACTCTTCCGGTGCGGACCCGGCTTTTGCTAAAACCAAAACATTCTTTATGAAAACTATTTACCCCTTAAGGCTACTGGCGCTATCTTCTCTGATCACTTTCCAATTATTATTGCTGATCACACCCAGCTGTTTTTCGCAAACCGAAAGCAACAGTCCCTACACCCGGGATACGCTGATCATACAACGTTCCAACGGATATACCAACAGCTGGTGGGTCCGGATAACTACACAAAAAAATGATGCCACACCCCGGCCGGCGCTATGTTTTATAAACGGCTCAGGCGAAGTAGGAACCGATACCACCAAACTCACCGTATATGGGGGGCATTATTGGCTGAATAACGGGTGGGATGGCAGTGTAACACTCGGCAATGGAAAACACTATCCCATTATCGTCACGATCATGCAGCCGGCACAAAATCAACCGGCCAACCAGCTGAACGCGATCCTGGATACCTTAATTAAATACTATCCCATATTGAAAGGCAGTATCCACGTGGCCGGCTTAAGCGAAGGCTCCTGGTGCTGGGGTGAATTGATCCAATATGCAGCTTATTCTGGTGATGAGACCGCCATGAGCAAAATCAAGAGCTACGTCAACCTGGAAGGAGTAGGTCCGGCGACCAACACATCAGGTTTCAATAAGACATTCCCTACCGGTTTCGGACATTGGGCCAAAAAATACGGCGGAAAGTTTTTGGGATTGGAAGGATATTCAGATACCCGTAATGTATGGCAGATCAGCGAGAATATGAATGATTCCGTCTCCGGATCGGCCTATTTCTCCTATGAAAGCGACGGTGGCGGAGCCCACTGTTGCTGGAACGATTTTTACAATCCTGCGACAACAGATCTGACAAGCACCAACACCAATATTAATTGGACCTATGCCGCGAGTACCCATCCCCACACGATGGGCACTTACCATGCCCCTTCCAGTATCTTCCAATGGATGCTGCGACAAGGCGATACCTCGTTGGTGGGCGCCGCGGTCGTACACACAGCTCCCGTTGTCAGCGTAGGAGACGATCCTACGATAACCCTTCCGGTAAGCAGCGTTTCACTGAGTGGTTCGGTCAGCGATCCCGGAGCAACCACCCTCACTTATGCCTGGACAAAGGTCAGCGGCCCCACTCAGTATACGATCAGTAACCCGGCTATCATTAACCCGACCGTCTCTAACCTTGTGGCAGGCAGCTATGTTTTCCGCCTGACCGTGACCGATAATTTCGGCCTGTCCGGCTACAACGATGTTCCTGTTGTTGTGAACCCCGCCTTGAACGCTATTCCCGGCAAGATTGAAGCAGAGACTTATACTACCTTTTCAGGAGTGCAAACACAGACTACGACGGACACTGGAGGCGGATTGAATGTAGGCTGGATCGATCAGGGAGATTGGATGGATTATACAGTCAACGTTACCAGCGCGGCAACTTATGCGGCCAGTTTCCGGGTAGCCACCCCCTACACCGGCGGCGCTTTCCAGGTACGATCCGCCAGCGGGACCGTATTGGCAACCGTTACCGTGCCCAATACCGGTAGTTTCCAGATCTGGCAGACAGTCAGCGCCCTGGTAACACTCCCGGCAGGAACCCAGACCTTGCAGATCATTTCCACTGGCACCACGCAGTGGAACATCAACTGGATGGATTTCGAAACACCCCTGCTTGCTGCCATTCCCGGCAAGATCGAGGCGGAAAGTTATATCTCTATGTCCGGAGTGGGAACCGAAACCACGTCCGATGCTGGTGGAGGATTGGATGTCGGCTGGATCGACAGCGGGGACTGGATGAAATATAATGTCAATGTCGCTGCCGCAGGAACCTATACCGCTACTTTTGAGGTCGCGGCACCCGCAACCGGCGGCAGCTTCCAGTTGCGGCTCGCGGATGGTTCGGTATTGTCAACTGTTACCGTACCTAATACCGGTGGCTTCCAACACTGGCAGGCCATCAGCGCGACTGTTACCTTGCCCGCGGGAGCTCAAACCCTGCAAATCGTTTCGACCAGTACGCAGAAATGGAATATCAACTGGATGCAATTTGCCACCGGGACCGCCGCCACGCAGACGACGGCGCCCGCTGTCAGTCAGACCGTCTCCGCGGATACACCTGATTCAGCCGCCTTGTCAGCAAGTTCCTTTACCTTCTACCCCGTGCCTTGCACAGATCATTTTATCGTTCAAATCAACAACGGCTTCACAGGCCCGATGAGCGTGAAGATCGTAAACCTGGTCGGCCAAACAGTAAAATTGATGAACTACGCCAAAGACGAACCCTATATACAGGCAACGATACCCGTCAGCAATCTCCCTGCCGGAATTTATCTGGTCCAGGTGCAGATAGGCAGCCAGTGGAGCATCGTGAAAAAATTAATAAAGCGATAATGACTATAAAAGATAAATGACTATAAAAAAGGTCGGCCCAATAGCTATCGGGCCGACCTTTTATTAAAACGACAAACCGACCCTTATTCCCAAACTATATTTTCTCTGATTACACGGGCCGGATTTCCGCCGATAATTGCATTTTTGACGTGGAACTTTCCCCTTATAACGGAATTGGAGGCGATAACACACCCATCGGGAATAACGGTCCCTTTATAGATGGATACCCCACAACCGATCCAGACATGCTGACCGATGACAATCGAATCTGCAGTATTTTTTTTCCCTTCATATCCGATTTCGTGAAAATCGTCATCTAAAAACTGACAATTCCACGAAATGACGCAATCATCTCCAATGGTCAGATTATGCGATATTATAAAGTTCGTATTTACGTTTATGAACGCATTTCCTCCTATGGTTACGACGGCATCTCTTCCGATATCAAACCGGCACCCCCTGCCAATGGAACAATTTCCTTTCAGTGCTAGTTTTCCATCTATATTCAGGTAGGTTTTGTCAGATTTGTGCATAAATCCGACGTAATTCACTCCAATCTCAAGCTTGCTTTTCGTGTCAATATTTTTAACTCCCCTGATGGAGACCCGCTGATGAGCTAAAATCTCTTTTTTATAAATCAATTTATAAATTATAAATCTGGCCATTACGATTATAAAAACACTTCCGGATTTGCGATATTTATGATAAATATTCCTTATTTTTTTCATATAGAATTAATCCTTTTTTGTAAGTATAACTACCTGGACAAGAATACGTAACGATATTTGATACCCTCGCAAGTTAGAAGAAAATATACAATAAACAAAATGACCGATCCTACATCGGATCACCCGAATCGCCAGTACTTCTCAGTAGTTCTGGTTTGTTTCTTATTTTGCATCCGATTCGGCAGGACAACTGCCGGGAACATACATAAGAATTAATATGAATAAGACTAACGGCCGGCCGGCGCTACCGGTATCGGGCAAACCTGCATCCTCCCCCGCCGGCAAACCACCCGGTATTTTCTCTCTGCTGACGCCTTACAGAGGGTTAATCCTGCTCTTGCTGCTCCTTACCCTCCTCGGCAACGGCATTAACCTTATCGTGCCTAAGATAATCTCCCATGGCATCGATGCCTTTATCGGGAACCATTTCGACAGCCGCCGCGTCGTCTGGCAGTTCCTGGCGGCAGCCGTCTTCGTTTTCATCTTCAGCTACCTGGCAGTTCTCGTCCAGACCTATGCGTCGGAGCGCGTGGCCAGAGACCTTCGCACACGCCTCGCCGAAAAGATCTCCCGGCAGAGCTATGCCTTCCTGCAGACATCCAACCCTTCCCGGTTGCTGACCAACCTGACCTCAGACGTGGATTCCATAAAAATGTTCGTTGCCCAGGCCATCGTCTCCATCGCCTCCTCCCTATTCATCATAGTAGGATCCAGTATCCTCTTACTTTCCATCAACTGGAAACTGGGCCTGGCGGTGATCACCATCATACCTATCATCGGCGGAGCCTTCTTCATCGTGCTCAAAAAAGTACGGGTACTCTTCATGAAAGCCCGGGAAGTCATCGACTGGCTGAACAAAGTGATCAACGAAAGCATCCTGGGCGCAGCCATGATCCGCGTCCTCAACTCCCAGCAACGGGAATACAGCAAATTCATCGACGCCAATGCCAAAGCCATGGGATTCGGCATCCAGATCTTAAAACTGTTTGCTTCCCTGATCCCTGTCATCATTTTCACGGCTAACCTGGCTTCCCTCACCATCCTGGCCCTGGGCGGGCATTTTGTGATCACCGGAAGCATGACCCTGGGCGATTATTCCGCTTTCTCCAATTACCTGGCCATGCTGATCTTTCCTATCCTGGTGATCGGCTTCATGAGTAACGTGATCGCACAGGCCACCGCCTCCTACAACCGTATCACCGGCCTCCTGAATGCGCCGGACCAGGTCGAGACCGGCACCCTGAAAGCGACTTTACATGGCGACATTTCCGTAAAAGACATTTCCGTCTCCTACGGAGAAAAGATGGCCCTGAAAGACATCTCCTTCACCGCCCCCGCCGGCTCCCGTACCGCCGTCATCGGCCCTACCGCTGCCGGTAAAACGCAGCTGCTCCACCTGCTCACGGCCCTCATCCGGCCTAACACCGGCACCATCGAATTCGACGGACAGCCGGTTGCCAATTATGAAAAAGAAAGCTTCCACCAACAAATTGGCTTCGTCTTCCAGGACAGCATCATCTTCAATATGAGCATCCGGGAAAATATCGCCTTCAGCGATACCGTAACCGATCAGTCCCTGGAAAAAGCCATCGCCACCGCCGAGCTGAAAGAATTTATCGACTCCCTGCCCGAAGGGCTCAATACCATCGTCTCCGAAAGAGGCAGCAGCCTTTCCGGCGGGCAGAAACAACGTATCATGCTGGCGCGCGCACTGGCCATCAACCCCCGGATCCTGCTGCTCGATGATTTCACGGCCAGAGTGGACAATAACACGGAACTGAAAATACTGGACAATGTCAGCAGGAACTATCCCGGCATCACCCTGATATCCGTTACACAAAAGATAGCCGCTATCGAACAATATGAACAGATCATCCTGCTGATGGAAGGGGAAATGATCGCTTCCGGCACCCACCAGGAACTCCTGCAGACCTGCCCGGAATACGTACAAATCTATAATTCACAACGAAGCACCAGTCACTATGAGCAGCACGAACTACAATCTTAACAACCTGACCGGCCAACAGCCCAAGAGCTCCACCTGGTCGGCCCTTCGCAAACTGGTGGGGTTGCTGCCGGAAC
>Ga0179596_10000152_pt1 | contig 49192 bp, 43 predicted proteins | sample CZODoug1_1_08_16_FD_155494 | JGI IMG/M metagenome (GOLD analysis project Ga0179596, IMG submission 155494) | Vadose zone soil fungal communities from Angelo Coast Range Reserve, California, USA - CZODoug1_1_08_16fungal (Illumina Assembly) | ecosystem: Environmental > Terrestrial > Soil > Vadose... | reverse complement strand
CTTTCCCCAAGACGGGTTTGACGTTAAAGAAAATTCCCTTCAATTCAATGGCCTTGACCTGAAGGCATTGATCGCCAAGTATGGTACTCCGATGAAGCTGACCTATCTGCCCAAGATCGGCATGCAGATCAACAAGGCGAAGAAGATGTTTGCCAATGCGATCAAAAAACACAAGTACGAAGGGAAATACTACTACTGCTATTGTACAAAGAGCTCCCACTTCTCCTTTATCGTAGAAGAAACGCTGAAGAACGACATTCACCTGGAGACTTCCTATGCCTACGATATCGAGATCATCAAGCGGTTATACGCCCGCAAAAAGATCACCAAGGATACTTTTATCATCTGCAATGGATTTAAGCAGAAGCCTTATACCAGCCGTATCGCCTCCCTGCTGAATACCGGGTTTAAAAATGTGATACCGGTCCTGGACAACAAGGACGAACTCCAACAGTACAAGCGTTCGGTAAAAGTCCCCTTCAAGCTGGGCATCCGCGTTGCCGCGGAAGAAGAGCCTAATTTCCCGTTTTACACCTCCCGCCTGGGCTTTCGCCCCCGCGACGTACTGGAATTCTATGTGGACAAGATCGAGGGAAATGAGGATCGCTTCCAGCTGAAGATGCTTCATATCTTTCTCAACAAGGGTATTAAAGACGATATCTACTACTGGAGCGAACTGAATAAGGTGATCAACCTCTATTGCCAGCTCAAAAAGATCTGTCCCGAACTGGATTCGATCAATATCGGCGGCGGTTTCCCGATCAAGCATTCCCTGGGCTTTGAATATGACTACCAGTTCATGATCAATGAAATTGTAGGGAATATCAAGAAAGCCTGCAAACGCAGCAATGTGCCCATGCCCCATATCTTCACCGAATTCGGAAGCTATACGGTAGGGGAGAGCATGGCCCATATCTATAGCGTGATTGGCCAGAAGATGCAGAATGATCGCGAGATCTGGTATATGATCGACTCCTCCTTTATTACCACTCTGCCCGATACCTGGGGGATCGGAGAGCGATTCCTCATGTTGCCGATCAATAAATGGGATGTGGAGTACCAGCGGGTTGTATTGGGAGGCATCACCTGTGATAGTCATGACTATTATGACTCGGAAGAACATATCAACGAAGTGTTCCTTCCCAAGATCAACAACGGGGAGCCGCTCTATGTGGGATTCTTCCATACCGGTGCCTACCAGGACCAGATCAGCGGATATGGCGGGATCAAGCATTGCCTTATCCCTTCTCCCAAACACGTCATCGTCGGATATGATAAGAACGGAAAGCTCACTGACTGGATACACGCCAAGGAACAAACGGCGCAGAGCATGCTGAAGATCCTGGGATATATGTAACCCGCGGGCGGCATAGCGGTCTTCTTCCGTTTCCGGCTGGGCAACCGTACCATCCGTCAACGAACTGTTCATCGCGATGAACAGTTCGTTGATGGAGCCAGGCTAACAGCGTCATATTTGTTTACCGGAAGCCGGCTTTGCGAAATATAGCTCGTCTCCGGTAAATAATCCAATTTTTTCCGGTCCGGCGATCGTTCCGTCGGTCATAACCGGCCGAGTCCTTATTTCTTCTTCAGCCGGTATTTCTTATTGACTTTGGGATTATCAAAATAGGCGTTCAATTGCTCTTCGGTCATATTGCTGGTTTCTTCCAGGGGCACTTCGATCAATTGAACCTGGGTCTGTTTCAGCTCGTTTTTTAAATTAGCGATCTTTTTTACGATGTCCTGGTCTTTTTCTCCTACCAGGGCATTGTCCCGGATAATATATTCCAGGCGGCGGATAGAAGACCGGACCAGGCCGGCCTGATTCTGCTCGGCCGTAAGAGGAGGGGCTACCGTTTCCTTGACGGGTACCAGGGCTACGCCGACACTGGGCAGGATCGCACCCGTAGTCTTGGCGTCATTGCTGGCGGCCGAAGAGAATATCGTACCTCCCAGGGCGGTGGTAGCGGTGGTCATATCGAAATCGGTTCGGGTATTCTTTGTTTTCTTCACCTTCTTGTCCAATAAGAAGAATGCGTATTTCAGCCGGAGGATATAGGTTCGGATATTCTTTACGGCCAGATTGTACTCTTCCGTCATATAAGGATAGTTCAACGCATCCTTTACATAGATCTTTATGGTGGCGGTATCCCGCATAAAGATCTTGTTGGTTCCTACAAAATAGAGGGTCAGTAGTTTTTGTTTGGCGGAATCCGACTCTTTTACGAAATCAAAAGGAGGCGACCAGGTAAAATCATCATTGCAACCCTTGACAATCGAATTGGTCTTGATAGGGACATTGGAGTAGAAATTGATACTTTCGATAGGGTAGGTACCCGTCTCGCATTGTACCTTGAAGCTGATCGTATCTCCTTCCTCCATATACAGGACACTGCTCACCGTAGGCTTTACATGGGAGGGAATAACTTCGGTGGTGAAGAAGACCAGCGTAAAAGATGTATCGATACGGTCTTTGGGGTCATTGAGGTTTTGTACCCCGATATTTACCTTGTATTCGAAGTCATACTTCAGCCTGCCGGAAAGAAAATAAGATTTCTCTGCTTTGAAGGTCAGTAGTCCGTTTTCCTTGATCTTCAAACCTACCGGGGCATTTTTCATAAAAAAGAAATAACGGCTGGGATCTCTGTTGATTTCGAGCTGATAAGTGAGCGTGGAGTCTACATGCAGGGTAAAATAGGGGTTGAGGTTGCGGATCCTCAAAGCAGTAGAGTCATCACCCCTTTTTGCCGTATCGGATATGGGCATGGGAATGTGGAAAACAGGATTTTGCGCGAAACCTATGGTGGAAAAAGCCAGACCTGCTACTACCAAAAGCCAAAACTTGATAACTTTCACGGGTTTAATCATATTCTTGGATAAAATAGGTTATTTGACCCCGAAATTAAAACAATCACAAGATAAAGCAGGTAATAAAAATATAAAAAAGAATCCGCTTAAGACTAAGAGCGTCAATAAAAAGCGTCATTTGGCTGCTAAAATGCAAAAAAGGGGGCAGCTCAGAAATTTTACCTTCTGAGCTGGCCCACCGGTAAAGAGCTCCCTCTTTACCGGACAAACATGAAAAAGGGTCGGCCCGGAAATTTTGCCTCCGGGCCAGACCCTTTTAAAACCAAAACCAACTGCTATGAAACGTTCAAATTCATTTTCGCCTTAGATAAGGCATAAATGATCATTTTTATGAAAAGGCTTCTCCATTACTGAACATTGATCTGTTTGGTGCTTTCCTTCACCTGTTCCTTCTTAGGCAGGTACAGCTTCAGAACGCCATTTTCATACTTAGCCTGTATCCCTTCGCTATTAATGCGATCATCAAGGGTAAAGCTGCGTTTGAAGCTCCTGAAAGAAAATTCCTTCCGGATCGTCTTGTATTCTTCCGTCTTAGCTTCTTCTTTTTTCTCGAAGCTGATAGTCAACAGACCATTTTCAAGGGCCAGCTTGAAATCTTCCTTACTGCGGCCCGGAGCGCTTACTTCCAGATGATAACCGTCAGTGGTCTCATGTATGTTGACCGGAGGAAAGCTGGAATATCCTTCCCGTCCCCAGCTGGTAGGAAGTTCATGAAAGAATTCATCTACAAAGCTGGAAAGGCTCTTGTGGCCTGCGTTGTTAACTTTTACGAGTGTCATAGTAATGCTTATTTTTTGAGTTATTCAATTTGCTTGACGGGGAAGAAAGATCAAACCCTATACCAGCAGGCCAAAAAGCTTTTTTTCAGGATTTTTTGGCAAATCAGGCTTATTTAGGGTGACAGAATCGCAGAAGGATTCGAAATTGTATGACATTTGTTCCGATTGACACCCGGTAACAGGTCTTCAGCAATTTACAAGGCAGAAATCGTTCAGATTGAATTGGATTTTAATCCCCAATCAACTTTTTAAGTAAATTTGTGTTATTAATTGATCAACTTAAATAAATCATAATAAAATGTATCCAGCAGAAATAGTATTACCGATGAAGGAGGAATTGACAGACAATGGCTTTAATGAATTACAGACTCCTGCCGAGGTAGATGCACAATTACAAAAGACAGGGACGACTCTGGTTATGGTTAACTCCGTATGCGGCTGCTCTGCAGGTTCAGCCCGCCCCGGTGTGCTGATGGCAGTGGCTAATAGCACTAAAAAGCCTGATTTTCTTACCACCAGCTTTGCAGGGTTCGATGTAGAAGCTATTCAGAAGATAAGGGAACACCTGTTGCCCTATCCTCCCTCTTCTCCCGCTATCGCTTTATTTAAGGATGGACAATTGGTGCATATGATCGAACGTCATCAGATCGAAGGCCGTCCGGCTCAGCTGATCGCGCATAACCTGATCGCAGCTTTTGATGAATACTGCTGATGATTGAATGAACGCGAAGTTTTTTTGCTGGGATTTTCCAGCTTTGTTCATAGTAATGCCCCTTCTGTTCGCAGAAGGGGTTTTTTGTGCTATAAATCCCGGTATCCTCCCCAAAAATCTTTTTGAACCCGAAATCAGTAAACGGATCTACATAGTTTACACTCATAACACCTCCTTTTTTTGATCCTACAAATTTAAAAAGGTCTTCTAAGCCAATTAAAAAAATCGTGGATTTACAAAAAATTGTTGAAGCATCTGGTTATCCGAAATTTTCCGGCCTAAAACGCAAGGGCGGGCAGTCCGATGGGGATAACTGAACAAGAGACTTACAACTTCCCGGAAACTTTGTGGAAAACTCATTTCTGATTGGAAAATATCCACATCTGTGAATAATCTACAGGATGTAGAATTAGCGTGTGTTGCGTGGGAAAAATGTTCCCCGTGGAACAGTTTTGTGGAACGGCAATCCCCAGAGTTTAGTGTGTGTGGATATTTTTTTATTTGGAGAATGGGATTTGCCCTCTTTTTACTGTATAAACAGCTCAGTTTCTTTTACTTCGGGGAGAATATTTTTTTTGCGCATTTTAATGTAGGTTTGTGCTCTTGTGAATCTTCGCTACTGAACTTTTATTTATGTATCCCAATCTTTATTACGCTTTCAAGGATTTATTCGGAGCGGGCGAACGCTGGCAATTTTTACGGTTCGTTAATTCATTTGGTTTTTTCGTAGCCCTGGCATTTGGTGCGGCTTTTATCGTCTTGTCCAAAGAATTGCTCCGTAAGGAAAGAGAAGGCCTCTTATTCGGAAAGGATGAATTGATCCTGGTCGGCAAACCGGCTGGCCTGATGGAGCTCTTTTTGAATTTTATTCTGGGCTTTTTATTGGGATTTAAAATTATCGGCTTATTCGTATCCAATAGCACCCTCACCGCTAATCCGCAGGATTTTATCATGTCCTCCGAAGGCAGCTGGCCGGCAGGTATCCTGGTAGGGCTCCTTTTTCTGGGCCTGAAATGGTGGGAGAAGAACAAACAGAAATTACCGACGCCGGAAGAAAGAAAAATAAGGATCTGGCCTCATGACAGGGTGGGGGATATGACCATCTTCGCCGCTATCTTCGGCTTTGCCGGAGCCAAAGTCTTTAACAGCCTCGAAACCTGGGACGATTTTGTGAGGAATCCTCTCGAATCCCTCTTATCCTTTAGCGGACTGACCTTCTACGGAGGCCTGATCTGCGCCGCCCTGGCTATCTGGTATTATGCTAAAAAGAATGGAATCACTTTCTGGCACCTGAACGACGCCGCCGCCCCGGCCCTCATGCTGGCTTATGCAGTCGGCCGTATCGGTTGTCAGGTCTCCGGCGACGGGGACTGGGGGATTCTCAACAGCGCTTATTATACGACTCCCGATGGTAAGCCTTTCCTGTCCAGCCCGATACTATACGAAAGGATCGTAACACAATACAAACAACTCTACCTGCCCCAGTTCGGAAGCCTGGAAAATATCCGGCACCTGAACGTCAAAGCTCCCTCTTTTCTACCCGACTGGCTGTTCGCTTATCCCTATCCGCATAATGTCATTAATGAAGGTGTCCGGATCACCGGTTGTGATGGCGGGTATTGCAGCCAATTGCCGATCCCCGTCTTCCCGACCCCCTTCTACGAGACCCTGGTTTGCCTTGGCCTCTTTTTCGTCCTTTGGTCGCTTCGTAAACGATTGAAGGTTCCGGGAGCCCTATTCGCCGTATACCTGATCCTCAATGGAATCGAACGGTTCTTTATCGAAAAGATACGTGTCAACACTACCTATAGCATTTTCGGATTCCACCCCACCCAGGCAGAGATCATCTCCTCCCTGCTCGTTATTTCAGGGGGCATCCTGCTGGTAGTACTCAAAAAGAAGGTTAAGACGGCTTCCATCAGTTGAACTAATAAGGCGTCTCCCGACCTTTCTTCCTGAAAAAATTCCTTTTATCCTTCTTCCCCATTTTTATGTAACACCCAGGAAATTTCCGCGTCTCATGTTGTCAGGAATGGTACCGGAATAACTTTCGGTTCCGGCAAACCTGCCCTCTGGTAATTTCGGCCAATGGATTATTCGTACTCAAAACCACATTCCCCTAAAAATTAAAACGGATGGATCTTACCAATTATCAATGATAATGGCCATCTACCACAAAACAATGATCTATGCAATGCAAAGTACTAATCTTTATATTGTAATACACAAACAACAGTACCAAACATATAAAAGGACTACCATGAGAAATATCAAAACGCTGCTGACCGCCTTACTCGCTGCTAACTTATCCCTCGCCGGATTGGCACAGGAGACCACCGGTAAGATCAGCGGCCAGGTCGGTGATGACGGCCAGAAACCCATAGAATCTGCCACTATCTCCCTGCTCAACGCACGTGACTCTTCCCAGACTAAAGTAACCGTCACTAACAAAACAGGCCATTTTGAATTGAATAATGTCCGGGATGGTAAATACCTGGTATCCGCCAGCACAGTAGGGCATACCACCACCTATTCAGCCCCCTTCGAACTGTCAGCCGCCAAATCTTCCGTCGTACTGCCACCCCTGGTCCTGACAGCCGCTACCAGCAACCTTCAGTCTGTAGCCGTCGTAGGTAAAAAACCGTTTATCGAACAGAAATCCGACCGCATGATCGTCAATGTCGACGCATCTCCCTCCAATGCCGGCTCTACCGCCCTCGAAGTCCTGGAAAGATCTCCCGGCATCACCGTGGACAAAGACGACAATATCGCCCTGAAAGGCAAACAGGGCGTCACCATCATGATCGACAATAAACCAACCTACCTGTCGGCTTCCCAACTGGCGAGCTACCTCAAAAGCCTGCCCGCCTCCGCGATCGACCAGATCGAGATCATGACCAACCCCTCCGCCAAATACGATGCCTCCGGCAACTCCGGCATCATCAACATAAAAACGAAAAAAAATAAGACCAAAGGCTTTAACGGAAGCGTCACCCTCACCCATACCCAGGGCGTCTACTCCAAACCCAGCGGCAGCCTCAACCTCAACTACCGCAACGGAAAGACCAATTTCTTCCTGAATGCAGGCTACTCCCATTGGGAAGGCTTCCAGCAAATAGATATCAACCGCAATTACCTTGATCCCGGACCCAGTAAAGTCATCAATTCGATCTTTACCCAACAGTCAAATATGCATTTCATTAACCCCGAGGCAAATGTCAAATTCGGAATGGACTATTATGCCAGCAATAAGACCACCCTGGGATTCGTGGTCAGCGGGTTCAGAAATGAGGAAAATAACCGGTCCAGCAGCAATATTTTTTTGAAAGACGCACACAACACCGTCGATAGCATCGTCTATTCACCCAGCACCAATAAGACCACCTGGAAGAACGGATCTGTCAACCTGAACTACCGCCACCAGTATGACTCCACCGGAAGAGAACTGACCATCGACCTCGATTATGTCAGATACTCCTCCCTCAGCGATCAGTATTTCGACAATATCACCTACTATCCGGATATGAGCAAGAAAAATGAATCCATCCTCACTGGCAATCTGCCCAGTACCATCAATATCTATACGGCCAAATCGGACTATACCCGCCCCCTTTCCCAAAGCCTTAAATTAGAGGCCGGTCTGAAATTCAGCTACGTCAATACTGATAATACCGCCGATTATTTCAACCTGGTCAACAATACCTCTCAGGTAGATACCACCAAGACCAATAGTTTCCTCTACCGGGAAAATATCAATGCCGCCTATGCCACCCTGACCAAACAATATAAGAAATGGAACATCCAGGCAGGACTGCGATTCGAGAATACCAACTACTCCGGTCACCAGCTGGGTAATGGCCTGTCCACCATCAACAAGGACTCTTCCTTTTCACGTAGTTATGTCAACCTGTTCCCGACGGTATATATCAGCTACCAGGCCAACGCCAAAAATCAGCTGACCCTGAATTACGGCCGCCGCATCGACCGGCCCGCTTACCAGGACCTGAACCCCTTCCTGTTCTTCCTGGATCAGTATACCTATCAGGCGGGTAACCCTTATCTCCAGCCACAGTTCACCCACAATGTAGAACTGTCCCATACCTATAACAGCTTCCTCACGACCATGCTTAACTATAGCTATACCAAGGATTTCTTCTCCGAGACCTTCCAGCAATCCGGGCAAGCCACCATCATCCGCAATGGCAATATCGGCAGCAGGCAGAACGCCGGCATCGCCGTCAGCGCACAGGTGCCCGTCGCCAAATGGTGGACAGCCGTATTGTACACGAACGTGAATTACAATAAATTCAGTGGGTTTCTCTATGGGGAGAATATCAATGTCGAAGCCACGACCCTGTTACTCAACCTGAACAACCAGTTCACCTTCTCAAAAGGCTGGTCCGGTGAAATCTCCGGCTTCTATCAGACCAAAAGCATTGAAGGACAGGTCATCGTCTATTCCCTGGGACAGGCTTCCGCCGCCGTCTCGAAGAAACTGCTGAAAGATAAAGCCAGCCTCAAACTGGGCGTTCGGGACTTCCTCTATACCATGAAGCCCAAAGGGTATATCAATTTCCAGCAGACAGAAGCCACTTTTCAGAACAGGCGCGACAGCCGCCAGGTCAGCCTCACCTTTACCTACCGCTTCGGCAAGCCCCTGAAAGGGACCTCAGGCAGAGCGCGCAGCGGGGCCGGCGATGAACAGAACAGGGTGAAAACAGGAGGAAATGGCAATTAATTTCCTAGATTTGCCGCATAACTCAATAGTATGCCATCCTTTGATATTGTCAGCAAAGTCGATCCACAGGTATTGGATAACGCTGTGAACGTGACTAAAAAAGAAGTGACCAACCGATTTGACTTCAAGGACTCTCCGGTTAAGATCGAATTGAATAAGAAAGATTCGAAGATCGACCTGGAAGCGGAGAGCGATATGAAAGTAAAACAGATCATCGACGTCCTCGTCAGCCGCTCGATGAAACAGGGACTGGACCCCCTGGCCTTCGACCTCAGCAAAGAACCTTACGTCAGCGGGAAAGTGACTAAAATGGAAGTGCCGGTCCGCAACGGGCTGAAACAGGAAGATTCCAAGAAGGTCGTTAAGCTCATCAAGGATTCGGGATTGAAGGTACAGGCCGCTATTATGGATGATATGGTCCGGGTGACGGCCAAGAAAATCGATGATTTACAGGCGGTTATCAAACTCTGCGGAGGAGCCAACCTGGGTATCGCCCTCCAATATATCAACATGCGGAGTTAGTTCATCCGACTCCCGGGCCTTAAATTATTTGGAAACAACCCGTACATAGCCTAATTTTGCACCCTTATTCAAAATGTTGTACGGCCAAATCCGTGCAACGCAAACAGGCAAAATCATGAAAAAAGGTCTCCACCCGACAAATTATCGGTTCGTTATTTTCAAGGATATGAGTAATGGATATTCCTTTCTCAGCCGTTCCTCTGCTCAATCCAGGGAAACAGCCAAGTGGGAAGACGGCAATGAATATCCCCTGATCAAATTGGAAATTTCCAATACTTCCCATCCTTTCTTTACCGGAAAGAATATCCTGGTAGATACGGCAGGAAGGATCGACAAATTCAAAAAACGTTACGGGCTCAAGACTCCCGCTGCTCCGGCTGCAGATGCAGACGCTGCAAAATAAAAATAGCTTCGGCGTACGTCACAACTCATCAATCCCTTCCTGTCATCAGGAAGGGATTTTTTGTGTTCGCCCCCGAGCCCGTGGCCCATTTTTGTCCGCGTCCCGCCTCCATTTTTTCGTAGTTTTGCCCCATGGACACACTCTTCCCCTTCACCTGTACCCGCCCGGTTTCCGCTATCCGGTTGGGCATTCTGACAATCGGGGAGAAATGGGATCGCCTCCTGCCCGGTGGAAAGCCCCAGGGCCTTCCAGACAATATAGTTCCTAATAGGGCGCTGGCCGAACGCATCCGGCAGGAGCAAGGAACTGCCAATCACCCGGGCTTAACTTCCTATCCGGACTTATCCGCAGCTGCCATCAACCGCCGCCTCCCCCAGGCTCAGCATTTGCAATATCCCTGGCAGCTCTTTCAGCTCAACGACGGCGCTATCCGCGATGATTTCGAACTATTGACCAAAGGGCGGAAATCAGCTCCCATTCCACCCTCCGTACAAGTCATTTCTCCCGAATCCATCTTCATCGAAGAAGGCGCCTCCATCCATTACTCGATCCTCAACGCCTCCACCGGTCCGATCTATATCGGCCGTAAGGCCACCATCATGGAAGGCTCTCTTATCAGAGGTCCTTTCGCCCTCTGCGAAGGCGCCGTGGTAAAGATGGGCACGAAGATCTATGGTGCCACTACCATCGGCCCCTATAGCACGGCAGGCGGAGAGATCAAAAATTCCATCCTCTTCGGCCATTCCAATAAAGGACATGATGGCTACCTGGGAGACTCCGTAATAGGGGAGTGGTGCAACCTGGGCGCCGGCACTTCTAATTCCAACCTGAAGAACAACGCCGCGGACGTGAAAGTATGGAGCCCCGGCCCCTTCGAATCCGGCCAATTTATCAGCGCCGGCCTTAAATGCGGCCTCTTAATGGGCGATTATTCCCGAGCCGCCATCAATACCTCCTTTAATACAGGCACGGTAGTCGGCGTCTGCTGCAATGTCTTTGGAGAAGGACTGACCCCGAAATACATCCCTCACTTCAGCTGGGGATTCTGCCACACAGAGCCGCAGGGACCGAAATATGCATTCGAAAAAGCCCTCCGGGATATCGATAACTGGAAAAAGCTGAAAAATCAATCGCTCACCGACGCTGAAATACAAACTTTGAAACATATTTTTGAGGGCAAATCATAAAATCGTCGGATCGACCTATCCGACTCTAAAATCAATCGACATCGAATATGAGAAAACAAATCGCGGCAGCCAACTGGAAGATGAATCTTACCTACCAACAGGGAGAAGAGCTCTTAGACACCATCCTGAAAGAGAATATCTCTCTGCAAGCTGACCAGCAGGTAGTCTTCGCCGTTCCCTTTCCCTACCTCCTCATGGCCGGCGACAAACTAAAAGACAAAAAGAACTATTTTGCTTCCGCACAGAACTGCTCCGATAAAAAAGCAGGCGCCTATACCGGAGAAGTATCCGTAGAAATGCTGAAATCCATCAATATCGACTATTGTGTGCTGGGACATAGCGAACGCAGGGAATACTTCTCGGAGCATAACCAATCCCTGGCTCAGAAAACACAACTCTGTCTCGAAAATAATATCACCCCCATCTTCTGCTGCGGCGAATCCCTCAGCATCCGGGAAGTAGGCGCCGAAGAAGGTTTTGTAGAAGCGCAGCTGAAAGAATCCCTTTTCCATTTCTCCGAAGAGCAGATCCGCCAACTCGTTATCGCCTACGAACCCATCTGGGCCATTGGTACCGGCAAAACGGCTACTACCGAACAGGCTCAGGAAATGCATGCCCATATACGTTCGATCCTGGCAGCTAAATACAGCAAGGATACAGCCGATTCCATCCCTATTTTATACGGCGGCAGCGTGAAGGCCGGCAACGCCAAAGAATTGTTCAGCTGCCCGGACGTAGACGGCGGATTGGTAGGTGGAGCCTCCCTGGTCGCGGCCGATTTTATCAAGATCATACAGGCTTTAGAGTGATACCCACGGATCCGGAATACCAGATTTTGGGGCACCGGATTCTCTCTTATCCCTTTCTTCCGATAATACTAAATCCGAATAGACCGGTCGTAGTCACTTTTACGGAAGTATATCCCCGTTTAGCGAACCACCCTGCCGCTTCATCAGGAGTATGTTCTCTCCTGAATTCCGGGCTGAACCAATCCAGGAGGGCAATCATCATTTCCCTTTTATTCTGGCGGTTGCCTTTCAGCCTTTTTATGACATAACTTATCGGAAGAAAGGTAGATCTCAGCAAAAAATATTGAAGGCCGGAAGGCAGTTTCGAAGTGATTGAACGGATCCGGTTAAATAAATTATGGAGGAAGTTCTTGCGGGGGTGATAAAGCCACACGCTTAATTTACCCCCTGATCTTGCACAAGGCTCCAGGCAACTAAAGGATAATTCGGAATTGTTCGTATGATGAAGGACTCCGCTGGAATGCACGATATCGAATAAACAGAAATCCAGTGGAGGAAACTGAACGTCCCCCTGGATAAAGAAGACTCCAGGTTGTGTATTTTGCTGATAGGCCCGTTCGATACTATTGCTGAGATCCATAGCTACCGTAATGGCGCCTTTTCCCGCTATTAACTGATCCAGTAACCCATTTCCACAGCCGGCATCGAATATCATTTTACCTTTAAGGCTATCAGCGCTCTCGTCGGTCTCTTTCAGGAAAACATTCAGCATCTCTTCCCGGGTTGCTTCCCAGGTCCGATCTTCCTGATAATTAAACAGGCTCCATTCCCTTGAAAAAGTTTTGCGTGTCTTCCTGTTCTTTCTTTTTACATACGCAATCAGACCGGGATATTTTTGTTCCAGTTGCTGGCGCCGCGGGAGATAATCCGGAAGGTATAGACGAAAAAAATCAGCATAGTCATGGAAAGCCTCGACCGTCAGCCTGGGAATCCCCCCGATCACCGGAAAGAACCAGTCCGCCGCAGCGAATAAAATACCTTCGGAAATAATTTCACCGGCAGCGCTCCCAAAAGGACTTTTTGTCTTTGAAATTATGTGCAGTTGCAACGAAGTCCGCGAGACAGGGCAGCGCAAAAAGGGGAGATGACTTTCCTGCATTAGAATACATGTAATGATGAATGATAGTTATTCAAAAATAAGTATTCTTGCTTAAAATGTCTATTTTCATACTTTTTAAAAATTAACGGCAACAGAATGTAAATGGGAATATGGAACACTATAATAGACGGACTTATCCGGCGAGATGACCAGCATATAGACAAAACCCGGATTATTAAAGGCATTATACATTCTTTGGTAATTCAGGGAATTTCGGTTGTGCTGGTTTTTGTGGGAAATCTCTTAATAGCAAGATGGGCGGGGGCCGATGCTTACGGAAACTATGTGCATATTTTTAATTGGATCAGTATTCTGAGTATCATGGCGCTGGGAGGTATGGGAGATGTGGCTATTGCCCGGATACCTAAGTATCTGGCAAACGACCAGCCGGGGCGTGTCTATTCTTTTGCCCGGAAGAGTAACCGATTCATCCTTTTGTCATCCATCGGCATAGCCATTCTTTTCCTCCTGATCATCTACCTTCTCCCCCTGAAAACGTTGCATGAGAACCGCACCGAATTCCTGCTGGCCTCCGCCGGGATTTATGGGATGACCTTCCTCTCTCTTAATCAGAACATCCTCCAGTCGCTCAATTATATCAGCCAAAGTCAATGGGTGGAAAAATGGATAAAACCAGGCCTGCTCGCTCTTTTTTTTATCGCGGCCCGCTGGTGGCTATACAGATCAGATAGCCGGATATTAGTGATAATAGCAGTATTGATCATGGGAATCTGCTGTCTGGTCCTCTTTCAGCTGCTATGGCGGAAAATAAAAATATACAGGTTGGACACCCGATCTTACCTCGAAGAGAATCTCAGACGGAAGATGAGCTATTTTTTTTCCATTGATGTATTAAACCTATTGAGTACCAAGATTACAATGCTGATATTGCCTTATTTCTCCCTTCAGAGAGAGGTCGGCATCTTCAACGTCAGCTATCGTATTGCCGACCTGGTGATCTATCCTTTCTTCCTGATGAATACGGTAATGCCCCAGCTGTTTTCCAAGCATTTTGGATCCGAGTTGTCACACAAACAATTCCTGTACAGCGAAGCTACCAAATTAATGACGCTCATTTCAATCCCCATACTCCTGATCAATATAGCCGCGGGCAAATTCTTTCTGGGCTGGTTTGGAAAAGACTTCGTAGAAGGTTATATGGCCCTGGTGCAGTTGAGCGTGGCGCAATTCCTCTTCTCCCTCTTTGGACCGGCCCATATAATTCTAACGATGATGAACAAGGAAAAATATGCTACTCTGGCTTTGTTGATCTATGTGATCGTGTTGCTCGCCGGTAATTTAATATTGGTTCCGGTATTCGGCATCAATGGCGGGACCATGGGGGTGATCATCGGCAGCCTGACCTATAATGGAGTACTGGCTTTTATGGCTTATCGTTCTTGCGGAGTGGGCTCTCCTTACTTGTTATTCCTGAGGGATTCCCTCCGCAAATAAGCATGGTTCCGGCAAGCCTCCTTATCCAGGTGTTTGACGATTTTGGCAGGGTTCCCAGCCACCACGCAGTAGCCCTCTGCAAAAGATCCTGTGACGACGGAATTAGCGCCGACGACGGTATGGTCTCCTAATTCAGTTCCCGGCAGAATCACTACGCCCATGCCGATCCAGCAATGAGCGCCTATCCGGATCGGCTGGTTTACGGTAAAAATGCGATTGTCGATCAGGTCATGGTTGGTGGAAATAATTCCGACATTGGGACCAATATTCGTAAAGTCGCCGATCTCGATCCCATTGGCGGCATCGATAAAATTTCCCGGCGAATCGCCCGGGAATACCTGGTCCCCCCTTTTAATTCGTTCAGGAAAATGAATGGTGGAACTATGATGAACAGCCCAGGGCGTATCTGCATTTTGCCGGAGGATATATTTAAAGAAGGCATTAGCAATATAAAAATGGATGCCCACATCCTCACGAAGATGAAAGACTTTCCTGATTATTTTTTTGAGCATAGGGAAAGTGATAAGTTAATAAGGCTTCGTGCTCAATTTGATGCAATGGATGAAGGAGCTTATGTCGACCTAATTTTTAAGTTTACCCACCAAATCCGCATATTCCTGCATGGCGGCTTCCTTCGTCTTGCCTTTCAGCGCTGTCCAGGTCTCATATTTGGCCTTAGCGACGAAATCAAATGGATTGGAAGGCGGATCGGCAGGAGCGTCCCCGTCGGTAGCCTGCTTATAAAGGGAGTATAATTGTAATAAAGTGTCGTTGCTGGGGCGGTCGCTGAGGCTTTTGCTATCCGCTATCGCCTGTTCAAAAATTTCTTTCAGATCGGTGGCCATACCTGGAATTTGTGTGAAAATAAGGATTTTTTTTGAGCTTCCTGCTCAAAGCCGGCCGCTAACAGCTTGCGGCTATTTCGCAGCTTGCGGCTAAAAGCTTACTTTTGCAGCGCACTTAAAAACGGATACGGACGGAATGAAGAATATCAGAAATTTTTGCATCATCGCGCATATTGACCATGGCAAAAGTACCTTGGCGGACAGATTGCTGGAGATCACCCATACTATTTCGGAAAGGGACATGCAGGCGCAGGTTCTCGACGATATGGACCTGGAAAGGGAGAAAGGGATCACTATCAAAAGCCATGCTATCCAGATCGATTATCCCCATAATGGACAACAATACGTTCTAAATCTGATCGATACACCCGGTCACGTCGATTTCAGCTACGAAGTCAGCCGGGCTTTGGCCGCCTGCGAAGGCGCCTTGCTGCTGGTGGACGCCACCCAGGGTATCCAGGCTCAGACCATTTCCAACCTTTACCTGGCCATCGAAAACGACCTGGAGATCATTCCCGTGATCAATAAGATCGATATGGACGGGGCGATGGTGGATGAAGTAAAGGACCAGATCATCGAGCTGATAGGGTGCAAACCGGAAGATATCCTGCTGGCCAGCGCCAAGACCGGCCTGGGCGTACAAGGCATCCTCGACGCGATCGTCGCAAGGATACCCGCCCCCAAAGGCAATCCCGAAGCCCCCCTGCAGGCGCTGATCTTCGACAGCGTATTCAACTCCTTCCGGGGTATCATCGTTTACTATCGTATTCTGAACGGCACCCTGAAAAAAGGAGATAAGGTCAAATTCGTATCGACCGACCTTTCTTATGAAGCGGATGAAGTGGGCGTGCTGAAACTGGCGCTGACCCCCAAAAGTGAAGTAAAGGCCGGCGATGTAGGATATATCATTACAGGCATCAAGAATGCCAAAGAAGTAAGAGTGGGGGATACCCTGACGCTGACCAACAATCCCACCCAGGAAATGATCAAGGGATTCCAGGAAGTGAAGCCGATGGTTTTTGCGGGCATCTTTCCCGTGGAAACGGACGATTTCGAAGAATTAAGAGACTGTATGGACAAACTGCAGCTAAACGACGCCAGCCTTACCTACGAGCTGGAGACTTCGCAGGCGCTGGGCTTTGGCTTCCGTTGCGGCTTCCTGGGCATGCTCCATATGGAGATCATCCAGGAGCGGCTCGAAAGGGAATTCAACCAGACCGTCATTACCACGGTGCCGAACGTTAGCTTTATCGCGCATACCAGCAAGGGAGAGGTGATCACCGTAAATAACCCCTCTGAAATGCCCGAACCCACCCGTATCGAAAGGATCGAAGAACCTTATATCCGGGCCCAGATCATCACCAAACCGGATTATATCGGCAATATCATGACCCTTTGCCTGGGCAAAAGAGGTAATCTGATCAACCAAAGTTACCTGACCACCACCCGGGTGGAGCTGATCTTCGAAATACCGCTTACCGAGATCGTATTCGATTTCTATGACAAGCTAAAGAGCCAGACCCGCGGATATGCTTCTTTTGATTATTCCCCTATCGATATGCGGGACAGCGATATCGCTAAAATGGACATTCTCCTGAACGGAGATAAGGTCGATGCGCTCAGCGCCCTTATCCACCGGGCCCGGGCAGCCGAATTCGGCCGGCGGCTCTGCGAAAAACTAAAAGAGCTGCTGCCCCGTCAGCAATTTGCTATCGCTATCCAGGCTGCTATCGGCGCAAAAGTGATCGCCCGCGAGACGATCAGCGCCTTACGCAAGGATGTGACCGCCAAATGTTATGGCGGGGATATCAGCCGTAAACGGAAACTGCTGGAAAAACAGAAAGAAGGTAAGAAGCGGATGCGCCAGATCGGCAACGTGGAAGTGCCGCAGGAAGCATTCCTGGCGGTGTTGAAACTGGATGAATAATGAAATCTTTAATCAGCTCCCTCCTGTTGATCCTGCTCGCTGCGACGTCCATAACGTCCACCGCACAAGACGGCGTACGCATTATCAGGCTCAAACAGGAGCGTCTAATGGCTAAACCAGCCAATTTCCATATTACGGCTGTAAAGGACGATCGAGCCGATACTTCTACCATCGGCTCGGTCCGGGCCGGTATTTTTTCCCGAAAAGAAGTCTCGCTCAACTTGCCGGGCGGCGCCGCCAAAGCCCTGGATGAATTCTTAAAAACCAACCTGGCGCAGCAGGAACAGCGCCTCCCAATCGTCCTGCACATCTCCCAGCTGGAAGTGGCCGAACAGACCGGTGGCCTGAAGTCGGAGTCCGAAGTGCGGATGACGATCGGGTTTTACGGCGGCGGACAAAAAATAATGGAATACAAAGGCAGCAATACTATACAGGCAGGAGTGGACGCCTCCCGCTACATTGAACAGCTGATCCGCAAGAGCCTGGATAATATGTTGCAGCAATTCGATGCCTGGTGCGCCGGCAATAAAGAACAGGTGCAGGCTGCCCTGAACGGTCCGTCCATCCATATCGAAGCGGAGATTAAAGAAGATGTTGCCGATACGGAGCGCATTGCGTATTCCCCTCTCCGCCCCCTCACGCTCGATGATTTTACCGGCAAGCCTGATGACCTCAGCCGCGCAGCGGCTATTACCTACAGCGGCCTGGACGTAAAATACAAGACGGAATCCCAATTTGGGCAGACCAAAATCATGGTGACCATCCTGCCTTTCTTCGACAAGACCCGCTCCTGGTGCAGGGCCGCCAGCCATAATAAAAAGACCCTGCTGCATGAACAGCAGCATTTCAATATCACGGCGATCAAGGCCTGCGAACTGGCCACCGCCCTGAAGAACACCCCTTTCACCGTCTCCGGTTACATGAAGGAGCTGGAGCAACTCTACCGGCAGAAAGAAAAGGAAATAGCCCAATGGCAGGAACAATATGACCAGGAGACCCGCCACGGGCTCATCGCCGCCGCCCAGGACCAATGGGTCACCCGGATACAGGACAGCATCCGTATTCAACCCTGTTATCGCCGATAAATTTCCTATTTTAGTGGCTTCAAACGATCCCCATGCGCACCCCGCTTCAAAAAGGAGAAAAAATTCTATTGGTCACCTACAGCAGCTGGACCTCGCTAGTAGTTCCCTTCCTCATAGCCCTGGCAGGGGTGGTGGCTTCTTATTTCATCGGGTTCCTGCATTGGGGCTGGATTGCAGCCGTGCTGGGCATCCTCTTTTTCCTGGTGAAATATTATACCTGGAAAGTCAATATCTGGGTGGTCACCAATTTCCGTGTGATCGACGAGACCGGCCTGTTGAGCCATTACGCGAAAGAAAGTCCCCTGGATAAGATCAATAATGTATCTTATGATCAAACCATGGCCGGACGCCTCTTCAATTATGGACATGTGGAGATCCAGACGGCGGCGGAAGTAGGGGCGACGGATTATTTCAACGTCAATCATCCCAAGCGGTTGAAAGATACCATCACCGCCGCACAGTCGGCTTATAAGGACTTGCAGTTCAACAATCAGGCCCTGCAGATGGCCGCCGCTATCAACAGTACCAGGGGATCTGCCGTCTCCGCGGACGCGAATGCACCGGCCATCGCCGTCGAACTGGAAAAATTATTTGAACTGAAACAAAAAGGCGCATTGTCGGATGAGGAATATAACCGCGCCAAGAGCAGACTGTTGAATCACTGATCCCCTGGCTTTTTCACGGGAGTCTTGCCTTTCGGCTTCTTCTGCACATTCTTCTCGGACTGCTCCATGAGCTTCTGCTCATTTACATTGCCGCTCTCATCCAGCATTTTCTCCTCCATGGGGAAACTACCGTCCTTCAGCTTATAGTCGAAGATCTTTTTCTCTACATGTACCCAGTAACCATCCTTCCACTTAAATCCCTCGAAGTCACCATCGGGAATATAACTGTCTTTTCTCAAAGGCTCATCTCCTTCGGGGATCAGGTGATCGAACAGGACCATATCCAGCTCGGGGTCGTAGTTAAACCGGGTCGCCGCCTCTTTTTTATATTCAATGTTGAACCGGTATTGGTTGGGCTTGCGTACCGAGTCATCCCGGAAAGAGAAATAGGGTCCGCCGAAGGCCGGTTCTCCCTGGGGATTGAACGTGAGGACCTCCATCCATTTCTTGTTGCTGCTGGGGCTATAGTCGTCGAACCCCAACAGGGTATAGTAGTTCTGGCCGGAAAAGGTCTTTTCGATGATGCGGTAATAGATGGCGCCAATCCAGTTGCGGCGGGTCCTCACCGAATCCAGGGGACGGGCAGTGAACATCGAGACGTCGAATAAAGGGAATAATTTCAGGGATCCATCGGGTTGATTCATCTGGATAGCTCCCTCCTGTAAAAAGAGATAATTGTCTTTCTTATACTGCCAGGTGAGGATCCGGAAGCTGCTATCCGGCGCATAGAGACGCGAGATCGTCAGCAGGGAATCAAAAGGATAATAAAAGGAGTTTTTAAGCTTCAACGCCCTTACCAGCGAGCGGATAAACTGACTGTCGGAACGCAATCTGACCGCCGCTTCCTCCTCATTGACCAGTTGATCTGCCAATCGCTTCAGGGTGTCTTCTCTTTTCCGAAAGTCTCTTTTTTCAGCCGTGCTGAAGACGGGTTTGACCAGGGGCGTAGTCCGCTGGGCCTCCGCCTGCTTCATTCCGCTCAACAGGCACAGCAGCGCTGCAAAACAAAAAAGACCTTTTTGGTGAACGATAGACATATTCCCTGGATTCTGTTAATGGATGAAATGGAATAACTGGCTGTAGCCGTTGGACCCGGGTCCCGTGTTGCTAACGGCAAAGTAACCGCAAAATTTTATGGCAATTGCAAAGCTTTTGCAAAATCGTACAGGGAATTGAACGCCAAGTCGATAGCAGGATGGGGGAGGGCCTGTCCCGGATTGGTCGTCCGCACAAAAACGGTGTGCATGCCGGCATTCCTCCCGAATTCCATATCGCTGATATTATTTCCTACCATTACCGAACGGGCAAAGTCGATGGCCGGATGATCCTTTTGCGCTTCGAAGGCCATTCCCGGATTCGGTTTACGGCCGGGATGATCATTCAGCAGACTATCACAATGGTAGATCCCATCGATCCGCCCCCCCGCGGCTACGATCTCCTCCACCATCTTCACATGAATATCCTGCAGGTCCTCCGTCGTCATGAGGCCCTTGCCGATCCCCCGCTGGTTGGTCACCACTACGATCCGGGCAAACCGCTCAGCCAGGATCCGCAATGCATCCTTCGTATCCTTGTAGAAAGCAAACTCTCCATAATGAAATACATAGCTCTGATCCTTTTCATGATTGATCACCCCATCCCTGTCCAGGAAGAGGCTCCAGTCCTTGTCTATCTGTCGTAAATTGAACATTCGTTTTTAGTTTCGTTCGCCATTGCTTAACTCCAGTATCGTATTCACCAGCCGACTCCATGAATATTTTTCCTTCTCACGGTGCAGATGAGGAAGGAAGACGGCTTCTCCCATCTGATAAAACCGCAAAATGGCATCCGCCAGCGCCCCGGGCTCCGGCTCCGCGACCAATCCCACTTTTTCATGCGGCACCAGCGCGGGCAGCCCTCCCACATTGGATACGATCATAGGTTTTTCAAAATGATAGGCGAGGGGTGTAACGCCGCTTTGTGTGGCGTTGCGATACGGCTGTACAACGGCATCCGCCGCACAGAGATAATATTTCACCTCGCTGTCGGGGATAAAATCCGTTCGCAGGATCAGTAGATCCCTGATGCCCAGCCGGTCGATCTGTTCCTTGTACGGAACAGCATCCTCATAGAATTCGCCGGCTACCAGCAGTTGAATGCCTGCCTTCCTGATCCGGGTGTCCGCCATGGCCTCCAGCAGAATATCCAGCCCCTTGTATTTCCGGATGAAACCAAAGAAGAGGAGAATCTTGCCGTCACCCAGGCCCAAATGCTCCCGGGCAGCCTGTTTAGCGATCGGCTCGCCAAAACTATCGTAGAGAGGATGCAATACCTGCCGGGCCGGTTTGACCTTTTCAAAGGACCGCAGGTCTGCCATCACCTTCTCGCTCATGGTGATAAAGGCATCACAGCTTTTCAGAAAATAACGGGTGAAAGGCACATCCCCGGGACGCTTCTCATGCGGCAGCACGTTGTCCGTGATGGCAATGATGCGGGTATGTTTGTTGCGGCGCACCCTGCGAAGGATGGTCCCCAGCGCAGGCCCCATGACGGGCAGCCAGTAGCGGACCACGATGATATCGGGGCGTTTTTTCCGTAACTCCTCTCCGACACTCCACCAGTTCAGCGGATTCACCGAATTGATCCGGGAGAGGATGGTCAGGCCTGCCGGAGCAGGCTCGGTTGTATATTGGGTCGTACCGGGAAAAAGAAAGGACGGATACTGCAGGGAGAACGAATAAACAGGACACTCATATTCTTCCCGTATGAATTCGGTAGCCAGCCTTTGGTCGAAAGTGGCTAATCCTCCCCGCAGAGGATGGGCGGGCCCGATGATGATGACAGATCCTTTCATGGGGCCTCTAATCCTAGTTTTTGTTCGATCAGGTAAGAATTTCGTCCCGATGAATTCCGGGAGATCAGCTCCGCCACAAAACCCGTGAGAAATAACTGGGTGCCCAGCAGTGTCAAGGTCAGCGCCAGATAAAAAGAGGGCTTATTGGTCAGCGTGAACGAAGACATATGATTGAACTTGGAGATCAGCAGATAAATGCTCTGCCCGAACCCGACCAGGAAACACACGACGCCCAGCGGACCGAAAAAATGCATGGGACGCTTGCTATACTTTCCCACGAACATGATGGAAGCCAGGTCAAGCAACCCTTTGAGCCCACGTCCCAGCCCCCCGAACTTGGTATACCCATACTTACGGGCCCGGTGCACCACGACTTTTTCTCCGATCTTCCGGAAGCCGGCCCATTTCGCGATCACGGGAATATAACGGTGCATCTCTCCATAAACCTCGATGCTTTTAACCACCTTATAGCGATAGGCCTTCAGCCCGCAATTGAAATCGTGCAAAGGGATCTTCGTCACCTTGGCGGCGATGCCGTTAAAAAGTTTAGAAGGCAGTGTCTTGGAAATGGGATCATGACGTAGTTTTTTCCAGCCGCTTACCATATCGTAGTTATTGTCGAGGATCATGCGGCGCAGTTCCGGGATCTCGTCCGGGCTGTCCTGCATATCGGCATCCATCGTGATCACGACTTCCCCCGTGGCGGCTTTGAAACCTTCATTCAAGGCAGCGGATTTGCCGTAGTTACGCTGGAATTTAATGCCCTTGATCATGGCACTGGACTTGCGCAGCTTTTCGATCACATCCCAGGAATTATCCGTGCTGCCATCATCCACCAGGATGACCTCGCAGGAAAGCTGGTTCTCTTTTACCACACGTTCGATCCAGCTGCATAATTCCGGCAGGGATTCATCTTCATTATAAACAGGTATGACGATAGAAATATCCATGTCTTATTTTTTCTTTTTCACGATCGCCGCAATCAAAAGGGATAGCATAAAAAATACAATATAGATCGTAGCCAGGGACGTCAGCATTCCACCCAGTGCAAACTGATCGGACTCCCGGATCTGCTTCATCATCTCATTTAACTTCTGTTGATCATACCCCATGGATCGATAAGCTAACTCGGTTCTCTTGTCCATTTCAATGATGAGCGCCGCCCTGAAGTGCGTATCGAGATGGTTGACCAATAACCAGATGAACAGGGTCTGCATCAGCAGCACAATGACGAATACGATAAAACAGGTTTTCAATGCCTGCATGAGCTCCAGGCTCCCTCCATTGGCTTTCTTCTCCACCTGTGTGGCCGCTACTGCAAAACCGATCATGAGGAAATACCCCAGCCAGGCCAGCGGCCCCAGATAGACATCGACGCCGCCCTTGTACAGTCCCGTCATAAAAAGAACGATACAGGCTCCGCCTATCAATCCAACAATCAGGCCGATCGGTTTTTTTTTCATATTATTGATCACCGGCATTGTTTAAAACTAATTTCTCCCCGTTGAGGATCCCTACCACTTTCCCTTTCAGCTCTTTACCGATAAAAGGAGAATTCTTCGATTTGGAGCGGGTAGTGACTGCCTGCAGGGTCGTCATACCGGCCGGATCGAAGAAGCTGAGGACGGATGGCTGTCCTTCCGCGATGATGGGCTGTTCCATGCCGAATACCTTCCTCGGCTGCTCGGAGAAGAGCGCAACCGTTCTTTCCGGACTTAGCTCCGGCAAAATAGTCCGGGTAACTGCATAGGCGGTCTCCAGTCCCGTCATACCGGCCCGGGCATATTCAAATTCCACGACCTTGCTGTCATATTCATGGGGAAGATGGTGGGAGGCGATACAATCGACCGTACCGTCCAGCACCGCTGCCTGCAGCGTCTTTACGGAGGCCGCATCCCGGATAGGAGGGAAGACCTTCAGGTTGGTATCATACTCCACCAGGTCCGCATCCGTGAAGAACAGATGATAAGGCGTCACCGAACAGCTGACTTCCAGCCCCGAATCCTTGGCTCTCCGGATATAATCCAGCGAGCGGGGAGAGCTGACGCCGGTGAAATGGATCCTGGAACCCGCATAACGGGCCAGCTTGATATCCCGGGCAATGATCAGCTCTTCGGCCATCATCGGTTTGCCAGGCAGACCCAGGCGGGTGGAAATAATGCCTTCGTTCATGAGCCCGTTCGAACCCACCGTCTTGTCATCCGGCACCTGGATAATGACCCCGTTGAAAGCCTTCACATACTGAAGCCCTTTTAACAGCAGGCCGGCGGACTGCACCGGGCTGGTCCCGTCGCTGAAAGCGACGGCGCCGCTATGGCGCATATCGTACATCTCCGCCAGATCCTTGCCTTCCAGGGCCCGGGTCATGGCACCAACGGGCCATATATTTACGGGCAGGTTCCTGGATTTCTGACGAATATATTCTACCTGGGATTTGCTGTCGACGACGGGTTTGGTATTGGGGATGACGAATACGTCGGTATACCCGCCGGCTGCGGCAGAAAGGGCCCCCGTCTCCAGGGTCTCCTTATGTTCGTATCCCGGATCGTTAAAATGGGAGAAAATATCCACCCAGCCGGGAGAGACATAGAGTCCCGGATACCTGATCACCGTATCGGCAACGGCAGGGAGGTCTGTTCCGATGGCCACGATCCTGCCATCTTCGATTAAGATATCCCTGATCGTTCCGTTATGAGGAGATTGGCTGTCAATAATAGTAGCCTGTGCTATGAGGATCTTCATTACCAAAGAATTGCGCGAAGATAATTAATTCCGGCAAAGGATCAATTGAAATTTGATCCTTTGCCGGAATACGCTATTAATGTCTTTGAACCGGGCGAAGCCCGGTTTGGTCCTTGAAAGGATCAATCGAAATATTCAGCGAACAATTTGTCTTTATAACACCATAACCACTGCTCCCCCGGCTCCGAAGAAATGACGACGGGGTGATGTGTTTTGTGGTTGTGTTTGGTCATATGCGTATTCGGTGAGTCATCACAGCAGAGGGTGACGCCGCAGGTCTGACAGGTCCGCAGATGCACCCAGTCCTCGCCGGTTTTGATACACTCTTCGCAGACATATTCCTTTGCCAGCTTTAGCTCTTGGATTTCCTTAATATGCGAACAAGAAGGATCGGTGTTCATATGATTGATGAGTTTTAAACTTCCGCCAGGTATTTATGTACAAAACTGATAGCCATGGACCCTTCCCCGACGGCCGAAGCCACCCGGTTCATCGCCCCGGCCCGTACATCGCCTGCCGCAAAAATACCCGGACAGCTGGTCTCCAGCAAATATGGATCCCGGTCCTGCTTCCAGATCTTATTGAATCCATCATAAGTCTTCAGATCCCGGCCCGTCTCGACAAATCCTTTGTCGTCTTTGATGATATCCAGCCCGATCCATTCGGTATAAGGGCGGGCGCCGATGAAGATATACAGACCATCGGCTTTTTTGGTCTCCGTTGCCTTGGTCTCCGTGTCCCCGATGACCAGTTCCTTCAGCCTGCCTTCCCCGCACGCACAAGTGATCTCCTTTTTCCCCATCACATGGATATTGGGCCGGGTGCCGATCTGGTCGATCAGGTAGGCGGACATGGTACTGGTCAGATTTTCCTTCCGGATCAGGATATAGACGTTTTTGGCAAATTTCGACAGGTACATCGCAGCCTGACCGGCTGAATTACCGCCGCCGACCACAAAGACTTCCCCATCCCGGAACGCAGCCGCCTCCGTCATGGCGGCTCCATAATAGATGCCGGCCCCTGTGAAATCGTCGATGCCGGTGGTCTCCAGTTTCCGGTAGTCGACGCCGGTCGTGATCACCACCGTATGGGTATCGATCTCGTTGTCGTTGTCCAGTACGATCTTCTTATAGCCATCTTTTTGGCGGATCTCCTTTACATACCGGGGCAGTAATATTTCCGCGCCCAGGCGGGTTGCCTGAAGCATCGCCCTGCGGGTGAGGTCCGCCCCGCTGAGCCCCGTGGGGAAACCCAGGTAATTCTCGATCCGCGAGCTGGTGCCTGCCTGTCCGCCGGGAGAATGGCGCTCGACCAGCAGCGTCTTCAGTCCTTCCGAAGCTCCATAGACGGAAGCCGCCAGACCAGCGGGCCCGGCGCCGATGATCACCACATCGTAGATCGTATTCTTGCTGTTCGGGTTGAGCCCGATTTTTTCCGCCGTCTGGGGAATATCCGGGGCCAGTAAAAAACTGCCATCTTCGAGGAAGAGGGCCGGCAGATCCTTCAAACCGATATTGTTAAGCTTTACCAGCTGGGCCGCATCGGGGCTTGTTTCGATATCCAGCCACTGATAAGGCACCAGGTTACCGGAAAGGAACTCCTTGATTTCATGAGACTTAGGAGAGAACTGGTAGCCGATCACCTTGATCCCCCTGAAGACGGGCTTATATTCACTTTGCCAGTCATCCAGCAGCCCGCTGATGACGGGGAACAGCTTCTCCTCCGGGGGGTCCCAGGGCTTCATCAGGTAATAGTCAAGCTGAATGGCATTGATCGCCTTGATGGCTGCATCCGTATCCGAATAAGCGGTGAGTAGCACTCTTTTGGCATCCGGATAGAATTCCATGGCTTTCTCCAGGAAATCCACCCCGTCCATTTCCGGCATACGCTGATCCGAAATGATCATGGCTACCGTCTCCGATTTATTCTTCAGCTCCAGCAGGCTCTCCAGGGCCTCTTTCACCGAGTCGGTGTTTAAAACCCTGTATTCTTTTCTGAACTGTGCTTTCAGATCGCGGGTAATCGCCCTCAATACCTGGGGGTCGTCGTCTATTGAAAATATGATTGGAAGATTCATGTAAGGTCCTTAGGTATGCACAATTTAGGTTTTTTTCCGGCCTCAGCCGTTAATAGGAAAACAGATGATAAAGGAAGTCCGGCCCGGTGCCGAATCCACTTTTACAGTGCCCCGGTGCTGCCGGATGATCTGTGTAACGACGTCCAGTCCGAGTCCCGTGCCTTTTCCCATTTCCTTGGTAGTGAAGAAAGGATCGAAGATCTGGGACTTTACTTCTTCCGGTATTCCGGGGCCATTATCGGTAAAAATGATCTCTGCATAGTCTCCGTCTTTCCTTGTCCGGATATGCAGCTGTCCTTTTCCCGCCGGCTCCATGGCATCCACCGCATTATCGATCACGTTGGTCCATACCTGGTTCAGTTCCCCGACCAACGCCATGATCTTAGGCAGTTTCTCGTCATATTCCTCGATCACTTCGACATTCGCTTTTTTTATCTTGTAGTTCATCATGACAAGAGTATTCCGGATACCCGAGGGAATATCAGTATACTCCTTGCCCTTGCCCTGATCCATATGGGTGAAATTCTTCACGGAGTTTACCAGCTCCGAAATGCGTTGGGAGGCCTGTTGGATATCCATTACCATTCTCTCCGCCACCAGTTTGGAATTGATCCAGTTGAAGATAGGAGAAAGCGATTTTTCGGGAATATGCTCCATCAGGAACTCCAGGTCTTCGCAGTTGAATCCATATTCCAGGTAGTTCTCCGCTATTTCAGCGCTGTTGGCTATCTGGTACTCATCCAGGCAATCCCGGATCTCATCTTCTCTTTCCGACCGTTCCATCAGGCTCAGCTTGGGATGCTCCTTTCTCCCCAGGACTTCGAATATGCGGTCAAGGACCAGGTCTACCTCTTTATCTTCCATCCGGATCGCGATCACGTCTTTAAAAGAATCGGGAACGAATTGTAAATGTTTGCTGAGCAGAGAAGATCCGCGTACGATGGCTGCGGCGGGGTTATTCAGTTCATGCGCCAGCCCGGCGGATAATTTTCCCAACGCCATCATTTTCTCATTCTGCTGCTGCATGGAGGTGAAATCCCTTACCCGGGTGGTCATAATATGTACTAAGGCCTCAGTCAGCTCAAAGTTTCGGCTGACCAGTTCCCGCACCCGCTCCCTCGGAAGGGACATGGCATGGACGGTCTGCACCACTTTTCCCATCACGGTAGACATAAGCCCCCTTGAGAAAGGCAGGTAGCCGGAAATATGCGGGGCTTCCCATAGGGCCAGCTCCCGGGTCTCGTTTTTTAGTGGTAGCAACAACTTTACTTTCCCTTCCAGGATAAAATGAGTACCGGTTAAAAGATCGCCTGCCTTGAACAGGTATTCTCCCTCGGCCACCTCGTATTGGGTGCTGTTGTCGATCAGCCACTGAAGCTGTTCCAGCGGAACTTCGTTCAGGGACTCTATGGATTGAAGCCAGGCAGGCGTGACGGTTTGCATAGCTGCAATTTAGGCCAAAAAAAAGAAACCCCGGCAACGCCGGGGCCTCTTTAAGAATATCAGATGCTCTTATTAATAAGGTGCAATATAAGTGACTGTCTTACCACCTGCTCCCACCCAGACCAATTCAAAATAATAGAAGCCTGTTCCGGGGCAACTGGTTGGAGTACCTGTTGAATCAAGACCCAGTGTCAACGTGATTGTTACTGCAGGCCGGATCACTTCGATGACGCCGCTGGTGAGCCTCCAGTTACAGGACTGGGTGACCACAACCGGGGTCGTGAATACGGTCTCGAAACTGTTGCCGAAACGGTTGGTACCCCATTCCGTGATACCGGTAGTGCTGCCATCGGTATGCAGACCGCTTTCCGTTACGACGATGCCGGCATTATAACTATATACACGTTGACGAGCGACGCTCCAGGAGCGTTGCGTTCCATTGTCGAAGGAAATGGTCATATTATCGCTGGTAACAGTATGCGTGATGCTGCCCAGGGTAGGGAGGTTGACCAGGCTTCCGCCGCTGACGTTGGTATAGGTATGCGTTCCGTTGATCGTGATGGATTTTCCATCGAGGATACGGGTGATCTTTAAATTCTGGATACTAACGGTGACGACTGCCCCTTTATCCGACCATTTTACACCGGCAGGAATAGAGATGGTCACGACCCCGGTACGGGTACGCGTCATGGCGCAATTGGCCCCGCCATTATACGTAATAGTAATAGTATGGGTGGCGTTGGTCGTATCTACCATAATGGTGGCATCGCAGATAAGGCTCTTTACCTCGTAGACGCCTGCTGTCTGAACGTCTCCGCGCATAGCGACGCCGCTGCCGGTAACCGAACTCTGGTCGTTCATGGTGGTGTTCACGTCATTGGTGACGGCATCGTTTTCGCTGGAAACACGCGACTGATCATCGGATTGCGTTTGCACATCGGTAGTCGATGTATTGCTGTTATCAGTACTGCTGCTCTTCTTACAGGCAACGAATAGCAGACCCGCCATGGTAACAACAATTAGAGGACGATACATGTTTTTCAGTTTCATACTTACGAGTTTAATTGTGGGTGGTTGTTGGTTTTACTAAATGGTTTTATGTAGGATGTTAAATTTTTCAAATAGTTTAACGGGATCTTATTTATTTTATTTCTCATCTGTTTGTTAAGTCCTATCTGGTAGATAATAAAGGAATTACAGTAGAGAATATAGTATATATAGCATACGAAAAGATCAATTCCTGCGTTTAGGGCATTAGTATCGACCCCTAATCCAACATCTTCGATGAGAAATTTGCTGTTTTTTTTATTGGCCTTTATACTCGGCCCCGGGCTGGCCCATTCACAGGTTCCCTGCCGGAAAAAATCATCCTTATTCAAATTTGACGCATCGGTCCGTCCACGTGTCTTTACGGAGAAACTGGGCAACCATCCACAATTTCCCTTCCTGCAGAGCGAGAAAGGCGTAAATACCCGCACGCTGTTCCTCTCCGCCGCAAAAGATCCGGAAAACCGAAAAAATTATAAAAAAGAATTCGCTGAATTCAACGAATTATTAAAAGATATCGGCTTTACCAACGGTTATAAAAGCCTGAACCTCTCCCGCATCGAAAATCTGTATATCAATCCCGGCACCAACGGTAACCTGGGATTCTATAATAAGGAGTACCCGCTCAATAGTTATATCTATGTAAAGCTGAACCCTGCCGGAGAAGAACCCGATGGGGTGGCCGCCTGGAAGATCACCGGTCCATCCGGGTGTTATATTTACATATTACATACCTGCGGGAATGCTTTCTATCCCGCCAATGCATCGGCCGGCGAAGGTTGCTGTAAAGAGGTCCTTATCGAATCGATGGTCACCCCACTGGACATAGAAAAAGATACGTCCGCAAAACCCCTGCATGTGAAGATCGGGTTTTACCAGGCATGGATAGTCGCCACCCGCCGCAAAGGGAAGGACAGACCCGCCAGCGGACTCGACACTATTTATAAACTGGTCCGCACCATCGACACGCTCAGCTCTTTTAAAGATACTACCGGTGGAGGATTAAGGATCTATGCCAACACTTCCTCGCAGAAATACCTCGTCTGCCGGGACACGGTCATTCGCACGGACTCCCGGTTATTGGTAGATAGCTCCGCTATCGGCAAAAAACCGCCGGAATTTGCCCTGTCCGACACCAGCTTTGTCCGGGAATACACCAAAGGAGACTTCTCCTGTCATAAAAAATGGGAGATAGCGCTTGACGGCGGCGCCTCTTATAATGCCATTCCCCGCTTTGACAATACCACCCAGCACTCCCGTACCGATGGCGCCCATCTGGCGGCGGAGCTGGCGATTTCCCGGATCTTTTCCCACTGGTTTCAGGCAGGTATCTCGGCCTCTTATATTACTTTGTCCTACCAGGACGATATCGCCTATCCCGGATCGGTAGCCGGCACTTATAATACCGTTTACCTGGGCAAACCCATTATCCCCCTTCAGCTGTTTGGTAAAGCGACCATCGGAGGCCCCCTTCACTGGCAATCCAATGTGTCCTTATCGGCCGGCTATTCCATACCCACAAAGGACAAAATCGTTAACAGCGGAAATACGCTGACGACCAGCCCTTCCATGAAGGGTGGCCTGACCGCCGGCTTTAAACTGGGCATTGCCTATTTTTTCAGCTGCAAATTCGGGATCGGACTCTCCTTCGACGGACAATACTTTAATAACAAAGGCGCCTCGATGAACTACCACCTCGTAGCCCTGCCCATTACCCTGGGCATCCGCTACCGGTTTTAAGAGAGATGGCATCGCTGCAAACCCTTATAGGACGCGGATACCCCTGCTCCGTTTATAAATATTGTATTAACTCTCTCTTAACATAGTATTAACTTCTAAAAAGACTACAATAAGAGGCGTTAAGAGGATATACATTTGCGCAAAATTGAAATTTCATCAACTTTTCGCTTATGAATTCCAAGCAACTGTCGCTAAAACACACACTACTTTCTTTTCTCTTTTTGCTATTGACCACGCTGAGCTTCGCCCAATCCAGCGGGTCGGGCTCGGGCCTCAGCGGGTTTATTTATGAAGAAGGGGACAAGCCCCTGGATGGAGCCACTATCGCCATAAAAAATGCGGCAACGGGCTTCACCACATCGACCGCTACCAATAAAAAGGGCTATTTCACCTTATCAGATATCCCGGTCGGTACCTATACCATTGAAATTTCCGCCGTAGGATTTCAGCCCACGGTCTTAAAAGATAATGCCCTCAACCTGGGTGACCGCCTCGTGCTCCACAAGATCACCCTCAGCAAGAGCGCCACCACCCTGACGGAAGTCTCCGTTCATTCCACCAGCTTTAACAATAGCCGCGACCGGCTCGGTACGGGAACGGCTGTCAGCGGCAGGGCCATCCAAAAAATACCCCTGTCATCCCGGAACTATACCGACCTGATGGTACTGTCACCCCTGGCCAATGGAGCCTCACTCGCCGGCGCAAAAGCAGGCGGCACCGGCTACATGCTGGATGGCGTGAGCAACCGGCGTGCACACTTCGGCGGTATCTCCGATGCTGCTTTCTCCATCTCCTCGGAGACGATCCGGGAATTTGAAGTATCCACCAACTCCTATGATGTCACCAATGGCCGCGGCTCGGGCGGAGTGGTAAAAGCCATCACCAAATCCGGTACCAATAAGCTGTCCGGTTCGGCCTGGGGTTACTATGGCTCCAATTCCCTGGCGGCTACCAAGGACGTCAACGGCAATCACCTTACCAGCAAGTATGAAGTAGGACAATGGGGCGGCTTACTCAGCGGTCCGATCATCAAGGACAAAGTGCATTTCCTCATCTCTTACGACCAATATCGCAACACGATCCCCTTCAGGGCGTACGATTTTACTTTCTCCGGCGCCACACAGGCACAGGCGGAGAAGAACCTGGGCATTACCAAGGCCAACCTGGACCAGATCGTCAATGCCCTGTACTCGCCCGCATTCGGTTTCCCCCAAAGCCAGCAATACGGCACGATAAATATTGTCCAGGAAACAAAGAATGCCTTTGCCAAGTTCGACTGGAATATCAATAAGAAGAACCTGCTGACCCTGAAGTACAACTACCTCCACTTCGTGGATCCCAACAAGCTGAAATCCGCCGGTCTCCTTACTACCGAATACACCGGTGTGGAAATAGACAATGCCGTCATGCTGGGTCTGCGGTCGGAGATCTCTCCCAAAATGACCAATGACCTGAAATTGAATTTCAGCACCTACCGGAAATTCCTGCATTTCGTGAACAACCACGTACCGGAAGGGTTTGTCAATGTCACTTCCACCTTCGCCGATGGCAGCACCGGCAACACCACCGTTGCTTTCGGAGATCAGAACTGGGTACCGGAAAGAGATGCCTCCGATGTGATCCAGATCGTGGATAACCTGCGCTATAAAGTGGGTAATCTCAACTTTGTCTTCGGTACCGATAATAATATCAACCATATCACCGATCGCCTGTCGCATGACCAGCAGGGTCAGTTCTATTACAACAGTATCGCCGATCTGCAGAACAACAACCCTTATCGCTTCAACCGGAAAATTCCGTTGAACGGCAGCAACCCTGCCATCAGCGTTCCCCTGATCGAGCTGGGATTATTCGCACAGATGGAGACGAATATCAAGCCCAACCTCAACCTGACCGTGGGCCTGCGCTGGGATGCGCAGATCATCGGCCACAAACCTACTTACAATGCCTTATTGGATCATGACCTGGGCGTAAGAACGGATGTCGTGCCTTTCGACGCGAAAAATATTCAGCCCCGTGTCAATCTGATCTGGGACGTCAACAACAATGGCCGGGACGTAGTTAAGGTCGGAGCCGGTCTCTTTGCTTCCGAACTGACCACCCAGCCTATTACTTTTGCCCATATCGACAATGGCGTCGATTACCGCCAGATCGATATCCGTCAGAATGTGCCCTATGCAGACTGGGCGGCTTACCAGAAGGATTTCAGCAAAGTGCCGGGAGTCGCTTATTATAATTCCTTGCCTACTACGCAGCCGGCCACCGTCCTGGTACTGGACAAGCACCTGAAGAACCCCCTCACCTTCAAGACCAGCGCGAACTATTATCACTATTTTAATAACTGGTTCCGTATGGGCGCGAATGTCTATTTCGACAATACCTGGGATAACTTCTACCTGTATGACCTGAACCTGAAGCGTACCCCTGAATTCGTGACCAACGAAGGCCGCGAAGTATACGTGCCCGCCAGCACCCTGACGGCTACCGGTACGAACAGCCAGCCTATCCTGGCTAATTCCAGGATCTCTTCCAACTTCAACCAGGTACGATATTTCACCAATGCCAAATGGTCTTCCAAATACTTCGGCGTGATGCTCGAAGCTGCCGCGCAGCTGGGCCGCGACGGTTCTTTCAGTCTCTCCTATGCAAGAGGCAAGGCTACCGGTACCCCTCCTTACGATAACGGAGACCCCCGCAATGCCAACTTCGGCGTAGGTTCTTCCTACTGGACCTATCCTTCTTATGGAAAAAACTGGTACAGCGACGGCGATCAGAAGCACAAGCTGGTAGCCTTATTGCTGAGCCCTACCTTCTATGGCTTTAGCATCAGCTCTTCCTTCCAGGCTTACCAGAATGCCCGCTTCACGTCTTATGTAAACAAGGATGTGATCGGCGAAGCCAATGACGGTACGGACCTGGCTTATATCTACAATCCGAATGACCCCAATACCCCCGCCAATATCAAGACCGGCATGCAGACCCTGCTGGCGAATACAAGCCCGCAGTTCCGGAAATACCTGACGGACAATTTCGGCAAATTCGCTCCCTACAATGGAGGACTGATGCCCTGGCGCACCCAGTGGAACCTGAGCGCGGCCTATGACCTGAAACTCACCGGGACGCATAAGCTCACTTTCCGGGCGGATATCTTCAACGTGTTGAACCTGTTGAACTACAAATGGGGCGGCTATACCCAGATCGTCAATACCAATTTGTATAACCTGACAGGGTTCGATCAGACGACGAAGTCCTTCACCTATAGTGTCAACACCAATGCCGGAGCCAAACAAAAAACGGCTGTTTATTATTCCGTTCAGTTCGGAGCCAGATATTCATTCTAGTCTTTATAGATAAAAAAAAGGGTGGGCCTTGGCCCACCCTTTTTTTATCATACCAGCTTCACTTATCTTATCAGCGTGACGGTGCCATTCTTCCGCGCCGATCGTTTGGTCAGGGGATTTATATAATCGATCATCCAGACATAGACGCCCGCCGGCTGGGGCTTATTGCCCATACGGCCATCCCATCCGGCGCCGCTGTTGCTGGTGGTAAAGACCAATTCTCCCCACCGGTCATATACCGAGAACCGCAGGATGCTTACCGGTACGGAAGGAGGGATCCTGAACAGATCGTTCCTGCCATCTCCGTTCGGAGAGAAAGCGCCGGGCATGAGCAGATCGTAATAGACCCCCACCGTCTCCTTCCCGGAAGCGACACATCCGTTACCGGTCGTCACGGTCAGCTGGTAGGTAGTGGTAGTGGCAGGGGTAGCCACCGGGTCGGGTGAACCCGGAAGATCTAACCAGGTGATCGGGCTCCATTGATAGAAAAGGATCTGCCCGGTAATAAGAGGATCGAGGCGTATACTGCTTCCCGCTGTGATGATCGTATCGGGAGGCATGTTTATCTGAGGAACCGGGTATACCGTCATCGGTATACTATTGGAGGTCTCCGGAACGGAGCAATACAGGCTGCCGAGCATGACCACACTGACCACGTCCCCATCCTGCAGGGTGGCAGAGGAAAAGACGTCCGCATTCGTTCCGGCAAGCTGGCCATTGACCATCCATTGATAGGTCGGATCGCTGCCGCCATTCGCCGGGATGGCGGTAAAGGTGACCAGACTGTCGCTGCAGATCGTAATAGCCGAAGCCGCAATATTCACGGAGGAGACAACGATGGGAGTGACGGTCATGGATATGATATTGGAAGCCGCGACGGGATCGATCACGCAGGCTGCATCACTGGTCATCGTACAGCTGACCTGATCGGCATTGACAAAGGAGCTGCTGCTATAAGCCGGACCGGCGGTTGAAACGGGGATTCCATTGATCGTCCATTGATAAAGAGGCGTATTCCCGCCATCGGCAGGCAGTGCGGTAAAAGCAGCCGGCGCGCCTGCACAGATATTGTCCGACGAGGCGGAGATCGTAACCGCCGGATCGGGTATTTTCAATACGACGATGGTGCTGGGGGGCGAAGCCACCTTACAGGAAGAAATGGATATATTCCCGGATTGAGCAGCTGCTAACCGATATAAATAAGCGCCGGCTGCGGAGGGCAGCACTGGGTATGATAGGCTGACGGCGCCAGGAATATCGGCCCATGTCTGTCCGTCGGTGCTTTGCTGCCATTGATACGTTGGAGAGCTATAGCAATCCCCGACGCTCCCCTGGAGTAACTGCGGCGTGGCGCTGCCGGCGCAGATCGTCACGCTGTCGGTAGCCAGTCCGTTAAGCGTGACACTGACCGGGGGGCCGGCTGGCCGGAAGGTGATATCGTCCAGGGCAAGGTCGTTACCGTTGCCCCCCGGAGCGTTGTTGGTCATCCGGAGAACAACGGTATTGATGCCCGGAGGGGTGGTAAAAAAAAAGCCATATTGAATCCATTTCCCTGGATTGGCCTGGGGAATATTGCCGGTGTGAATGCTGTCCAGGAGGGTACCATCGGTCTTTTCGATACTGAGGGAGATATTGGGCAGGATCAGCCCGGAGTTCGCCGACAGGTTCATTACCCAGGCGGCAAACTGGTACTTGGTGGCCGCACAAAGTCCCGAGACTGTCTGTACATAAAAATCACTGGGATTGTAGGAGGCATTGATCAGCATAAAATAGCCATTCGGGTCGCCTGTATGGTCCGAGCTGAGATTCACCCAGGTTCCTTCAAAGCAGCCGCTGCTGCTATGCGTAATGGTATAGGATCCATCATTAGGGCATTGATCCGATATATAGCTCAGATTGGTGATGCCGGATGCAAGAGGAGGTCCATAATTAGCGCCGGCGCCGAAAGTAATATTGGTGATGGGATCTCCCAGGCCACCGGTGCATGTCTGCGAACGAACGAGAGTAGCGGAAAAAATGAAAACTAAAACGAGTGCATATTTCATTGGCAGATGGCTTCGGGGTGCTACCTTCCTGGTATTCCGGTTTACAATGTACAAAATTCCCCATACAAAGAGGGACTCCCGTCCCGGCATAAAATAAATTACTAAATTTATTAGCAATTCCCTATATTTGCTTTTTGTTCGGCCAATTATTGATAAGGCCCGGCTCCAATAGGGGCCGGGTTTTTAATTCGCCTCCACATATTTTTTAAAATTATCCAGGATCGCCTGCCAACCTCCCTTTTGCATTTCGATGGGATTAGTGCCCTCCGCTTCAAAATTCGTAACCACTTTAGTCTGATCTCCCTTACCGGTGAAATGGACGACGACCTTTCTGCCATCACCAATGGTATATTCGATCAGTTCATTTGTTTTCACCGTGTCATAGATCCCCCAAAAGTCAAAACCGAAGCTGCCGTCTTTGGCTTCCATTCTGGAAGAGAACTTACCGCCGACCCGCAGATCATTTTCCGCAGAGAGCGTATGCCAGTCTTCGGACGCATTGTTCCATTTGATAATGTGCTCGGGCCCTGTCCATAGTTTCCAGACTTTCTCTACCGGTGCATGGACCGTGCTTTCTATGGTGATGGTTGTTTTGCTTGTCGTTTCCATTTTTTAGTTTTTTTAATGATTAATGATTCGATGATGCAAACATACTGGATGTGTTTTAAAACGACGATGTGCATTAACGACAAATGGGAGGGGGCTTTGCGACAGAAAATTACTAATTTTAAGTCATTCAGATAAACCAATGAACCAGCCTTACCGCCTTATAGCCCGACCAGGGATCGACGAATATCTTACGGACGAACCTCCCTATCCCGATCTGTTGCCGGCAGACGACCTGCTCCTGCAGCATATGGAAGAGAACTTCCTGTCAACAAGGTCGTTGATCATTGATCTTCCGGAAGAAAAATTATCATTCCGTTACGCTCCCGGTAAATGGACTATCCGGGAAATGCTCATGCATCTCATCGACACCGAGCGGATCATGACCTATCGGGCGCTGCGATTTGCCCGTAATGACAGTACAGAATTACCGGGTTTCGATCATCTGAAATTCGTTGGCAATTCCGGAGCCGATCACCGCAGCCCCGAAAATATGCTGGACGAATTTCAGGCCGTCCGGTTTTCCACGATCGCCTTATTCAACGGACTGGATGAAGAGGCCCTCCTCCGAAAAGGAAGGATCAATAAGAACAGCGCCAGCGTCCGGGGGCTCGCGTATCATATTGCCGGGCATGAACTACATCATAGGAACCTCATCCATAAATATTATATCTAACCTGCCATGAAAGTCTTAGTCACCGGCAGCGCCGGGCATCTTGGCGAAGCGCTGATCCGCACGCTGAAAGAGCTGAAATACGAGGTACTCGGCCTGGATATCCTGGCATCGCCTTATACGACCCATATCGGTTCTGTTGCCGACCGCTCTGTCGTACAATCCTGTCTCAAAGGCGTGGAGATCATCTTCCATACCGCCACCCTGCACAAACCCCATGTCGCCACGCATAGCCTGCAGCAATTCGTCGACACCAATATCACCGGCACCCTCAATTTACTGCAGGAAGGAATCTCGGCAGGGATCGGGTCTTTTATTTTCACCAGCACGACCAGCGTCTTCGGAGATGCCCTGGTGCCGCCGGCGGGGGCGCCTGCTGCCTGGATAACCGAGGAGGTCAGGCCTGTCCCGAAAAATATCTATGGAGTGACCAAGGCGGCGGCAGAGGACCTCTGCCAGCTCTTTTATAGAAATCATGGGCTACCCTGTATCGTCCTGCGGACCTCCCGTTTTTTCCCCGAAGAAGACGATAATAAGGGGGCCCGGGAGACGTTTACAGACGATAACCTTAAGGCCAACGAATTCCTTTTCCGCCGCGTCGAGCTCGAAGATGCCGTTAGCGCACACCTGGCGGCGGCGGAACGTGCGCGTACCATCGGCTTGGGAACCTATATCATCAGCGCCACCACCCCTTTCCTGCCGGCCGATGCAGCGGATTTGCGTGCTGACGCCCCGGGTGTGCTAGGTAGGCTGTTTCCGGGTTACGAAACGGAATATCGACGCCGCGGCTGGAAGATGTTCCCTGGCATCGACAGAGTCTATGTTAATGCAAGGGCACGCAAAGACCTTGGCTGGCAGCCACGCTACGATTTCAGCTATGTACTTGACCGGCTAAAGACGGATGATGATTTCCGAAGCCCGCTGACCCGGCTGATCGGATCGAAAGGGTATCATACGGAGACCTTCCCGGAAGGCCCTTACCCGGTGAGGTGATCCGAATCGTTTGCAAAGCGTCCTCAGTAAAATAGTAGCAGGAATGGATAGGCGCGTTGCACCCGGATTTCTTATATTTATAGGGATAAATCCCAACATGACACACAAAATAACCGCTATCGCTCTTTCCCTGTTTCTCGGGGCCTGCAGCATCGAAACCCAGGCCCAGCAAGCCTCGGTATTACCCAGGAGCATACCCGAAAAGGAAGGCGTTTCCTCCTCCGGCATCAGCCGCTTTCTGGATGCAGCGGCCGGCAGCAAAGACGAATTTCACAGTTTTGTCTTTTTGCGTCACGGTAAGATTATCGCAGAAGGGTGGTGGAACCCCTATAAACCTGCCCTTCACCATACGCTCTATTCCGTCAGCAAAAGTTTCACCTCGACCGCCATCGGTTTTGCGGTCAGTGAAAACCGGTTAAGCGTACACGATAAAGTTATTTCTTTCTTCCCGCAGGACCTGCCGGATACGATTGCTCCCAACCTGAGCGCTCTCACCGTCCAGGATCTGCTCGACATGTCGGAAGGCCAGGACCCGGAGCCGACAGGCAGGGTCATCACCGGTGACTCCAATTGGGTTCGTTCTTTTCTGGCTATCCCGGTCGTACACCGGCCGGGCACCCAATTCCTTTATAATTCCCTGGGCGTTTATATCCTGGCCGCCATCGTGCAGAAAGTCACCGGGCAGACGGTGGTCGATTACCTGGCTCCCCGCTTATTTCAGCCCCTGGGCATCACGGACGCGGACTGGGAAGTAAGCCCGCAAGGCATCAGTACGGGAGGGTGGGGGTTACGGCTAAAAACGGAAGACCTGGCCAAGGTCGGGCAACTATATCTTCAGAAAGGCAGCTGGCAGGGACGGCCATTGCTCCCGGCGAAATGGATAGAAGAAGCTACTAACCAACATATCGACCAGGTCCATGACTCCCTGACCCGCGCGCGGCGCGATTCCAGCGATTGGCTGCAGGGCTATGGCTACCTGTTCTGGCGCTGCCGTCACCATGCCTACCGGGCCGACGGGGCTTTCGGCCAATATATCATCGTCATGCCCGATCAGGACGCCGTACTGGCGATCACCTCCGAGACATCCGATATGCAGGACGAGCTGAACCTGGTTTGGAAATACCTGCTCCCCGCTATGCAAAAAGATCCTTTGCCCGCGGCCCCCAAAGAGGTGGCCGCTTTACAGCAGCGACTGACTTCCCTGGCCCTCCCTCCGCTTCCCGCAGCAGCCGATGCGCAGGCCGAAGCAGGTATTTCCGGTAAGACCTATCCCCTGGCGCCCAATAGTACGCATATCACGGGCCTCTCCTTTTCGTTTAAGGACCATCTTTGCCAGCTGAGCCTGCAAACCGATTCCGCGACCTATCCACTCTCCTTTGGTTCGGGTAAATGGGTGGAAGGCACAACGACCCTGCACGGCCCCCATCTTACATCCGCCGCGAAAGCTTCCCTCACCGGTCTGCCCCCCTTCCGGACTGCCGGCAGCTATCGCTGGAAGGATACCAATACCCTGGAGCTGGCGCTCCGGTTTATAGAAAGCCCGCATACCCAGACCTTCGAATGTCATTTCGATTCTGATAAAATGTCTGTGACTATCTATAACAGCTTTGATTTTGCGCATAAGGGCATTGCTCTTCATCCTTAACGTAATGCCGCGCCTATATTCATTCCTGAATGGGAAACTCTACCTTTATCTACATGAACAAAAAATTTCTGCTTGCCCTGCCGCTTTGCCTTATCTGGATGGCTTGCACCCACCGCCCCCTTACCTGGGTAGCCATCGGCGATTCGATCACCTATCTGAACGATCATCCGGATGAGACGGGCCACCGGCTTACCAAAGGATATATGACACAAGTGACGGAGAAGCTGCCCTATTTCCATTATATCAACCAGGGACATAATGGCTGGACATCCGGACAGATTGCCCATTCCATAGAGAAACTAGGGCTTGTCAAGGCGGATGTCTATACCGTCTTTTTAGGTACCAACGACTGGTGGCATTCCAACCGGATCGGCGATTGGGCTGATTATGCCGGCAATACCGGCGACAGTACCATCTATGGCGCCTTCCGGATCATCCTGGACAAATTACACCAACTGAATAAGGAAGCTGCCATTACGTTGATCACCCCTATGCAAAGAGGAGACTTCGTCTATATCCACAATCCGAAGAACAATGCCTATGGCTCCTATAAAGACAAGGACGGCCGGACGCTCGAACAAGTGGTAGCTGCCATTCGGGCCATCGGAAGCTACGAGCACCTGAAAGTGATCGATCTCTACCATAACACCCGCCTCGGCTTACCTGACATGGTGAAATATAAGCGGCTGAAGGATCCTCAAACCGGTCAGTACCGGAATTATTCTTACCCGGAGTATATTGGCATCCCTTTCGATCCCGCCGGTGATGAGTATCCCTACCCACCGGATGCCATGAATATCACCTATGATGGTCTCCATCCATCCGACAAAGGCGACTCCATTATCGCGCATCAATTAATAAAGGTGTTGAAGAAAGTATAATGGCCTGATCGGACCGCCGTCTCTTATTTCCTTGCCCAAAGCGGATCCGCCTTGAGCGCTTTTTTATAAACAGCACAATTGGCTGCATGGGCGCCAGGCAGGTAACCTATGCTGGTTAAAAATTCATTGACGATCTCCCCTCCGGTAAATTTGAAGGTCTTTTTAAAGAGCTTCACCCATTCCTCCCTGGTTTTAGGATGCTGCTCTTCCAGCCATTTCTCAAAAGAACCATATTCCTTTTGCAGCTGCAGAATAGTTTTGGCATTTTCTATGGCGGCATTGATCTTAAGCCGGTTGCGGATGATCCCTGCATCTTCCATCAGCCTTGCCCGATCGGTCTCCTTATAGGCTGCCACTTTTTTGATATTGAAATTATGATACGCCTTTCTGAAGGAGGCTTCCTTTCGCAGGATCGTTTCCCAGCTGAGGCCAGCCTGGTTGATCTCCAGCACCAGCCGGCAAAACAATTCATTGTCATCATGGATCGGGAAGCCGTACTGGTGGTCGTGATAAGCTTTGTGTAATGCCTTTCTTTCTTCAGGCATGGTTTCGATTACGCTGCAATAAGACATCGGTATATTAAATTTAAAATCATTTCATTAAAGCCTGATAATCCCAACCAGGGATTTTCAGGCTAAATTACGTATAAAAACTCCTCCACCAGCATGATCGTCATCTCCGGCAACTTACTCCCCGGTAGGATCGCACATACCTCGCCGATACAAGATCCATGTATACCGGGCAAGATCGCCAGCCGGGCATCCGGTATCAGCTGCGACATCTCCAGCGTATGCCCGGCTGTCACTACATCCCGGTCGGCAACCATCAGCAGGGCAGCGGCTTTTATAGCCCGCAGCTCATCATCGGGGATGAGTCCGTCTTTCCTGGAAGCACCTGCGATAACTACTATTTTGTTTACGATGTCCGGATGCCTGCCTTCACCATGTATTTCATAATATAGCCGAAGGCCATTTACCGGCGCCCCCGGGGAAATAAATAATCTTCGGCGTCAATTCTTCATCCGCGTTAAGTATACCTCTAGTTTGTCCACGTTTTGCTTCAGTCCTTCATCTGCCTTAAAGGTCTTTACCACCTGGATGAATTCCTCGGCCGTTTCAAAAAGCATGTGCCAGGTAAGCTGCGTTTGGTCACCCTGTTCCTGAAATTCGATGGTGGCAACGAACCTGGGACCGGAGACATGTTCGTAAACGAGCTTTTTAAAAGGGATGATTTCTTTAAAGATACTTTTGTTTTTATAATCCGTTCCGTCCGGACCATGCATAACCAGGTTCCATTCGCCGCCGGGACTTACATCCATCGTGCTGATCGTATTCGTAAATCCATTAGGCCCCCACCAGTTGACGATATGTTCCGGTTGGGTCCAGACTTCCCATACCAGTTCTACCGGAGCATTCAGCTTTCTTGACAGGATCAGTTCCCGGTCCCGTGTGTCACTTTTTTTGTTTTCCATATTTTTCTTTTTTGAGTTTTTCCAAATAGGTTTCCAAACTATCCAGCTTACTCTCCCAATGCTGCCGGTACTGGTCCACCCATACCGATACTTCAATGAGCTTATCCAGCTGAGCTTCGCAAAACCGGTCCCTTCCGCGCTGCCGGATGATGATAAGACCGCAATCGGTCAGGATCTTAACATGAAGAGATATAGCCTGGCGGCTGACATCGAACTTTTCGGCTATCGAATTTACATTATGAGGTTCCGCGGCAATCATGCTGATGATAGCCCTCCGGGTAGGGTCGGCGATGGCCTGGTATACGTCACGTCTGGCTTTCATGTTATGCAAGTATATGCTTGCAAATATAAGAGCAAGTATTCGCTTGCGCAATTTTTTTTGCGGGAATTTTTCAAGCTGACCCGTCATCGCACAGCTGCTGTATCGAAAACGCACAGCCTTATTGGCGAATAATGCCCTAACTAATTTATTAAGAGGGAATTAAATAAATGGCATTATTTCGGTAATAGTTCAGTTCAAACTTGCCTTTCATGATCCAAAACTATTTCCGGACTGCCTTGCGTTTCCTGCTGAAGAATAAGACATTCAGCTTTATCAACATCATTGGGCTGGCGATGGGAACCCTTTGCTGCCTGTATATCCTGCTCTATGTGGAGGAACAATACAGCTATGATAAGCACGAGGATCATGCAGGCGATATTTACCGCGTTATCACCACCATGAAATTATTGGGTGATCATCACCAGATGGCCACCGTGTCCCCGCCGATAGCCGCCGGCCTGAAACGCGAGTTCCCGGAAGTGCAGCAATATACCCGCGTATTCAATCCCAGCATCTTCGGAGCCGATCAGCATCTTTTAAAATACAAGGATCGGTCGTTTTATGAAAAAGAAGCCCTGTTTGTTGACTCTACCTTTTTTGAACTGTTTACCTATCATTTTCTTCGCGGGAACCCTTCCCTGGCAATGGCGGAACCCTATTCCATCGTATTGACGGCAGCCACGGCCGACAAGCTCTTCGGCCGGGAAGACCCGATGGGTAAAATTATCCGGATCAATAACAAGGCCGGGGAAGAAGACCTGAAAGTCACGGGCATCATTGACGAGGTCCTGGGCAGATCGCATATCAAAGCCAACGTTTTTATTACGATGAACAGCGGACTCATCGGCAGGATCGTCAATCGGACCGACACCTGGGCGGGCTCTAACTTCATCTACTCCTATGTTAAATTGCGGTCCGGGACCAACCCGCAAGGCCTGGAGAAAAAACTGCCGCCTTTTCTAAACCGCTATGGCCAGCAGCAGCTCAAGGCGATCGGCATGGAAAAGCAATTGCATTTGCAACCCATCAGGACGATCCATACGACGATGGATTATGAAGTCGAATTGAATAAACCGATCAGCCCCTCCTTCCTTTCCATCCTGTTATTGATTGCCCTGCTTATCCAGGTGATCGCCTGCATCAATTTCATGAACCTGTCGACCGCAAGGGCTTCCCAACGGGCGAAAGAAGTAGGGGTAAGGAAGGTGATCGGCGCCGGGCGCAGCGACCTTATCCGGCAGTTCCTGGGAGAATCCCTGTTGCTTTCCCTGGTTGGCGTATTACTGGCATTGCCCTTACTGGTGTTCTTGCTTCCCTATCTGAACCAGGTCACCCGGGCCGATATCCAGTTGTCTTTTTTCAGGGATTACCGTCTCTGGCTGGTCTTACTGGCGCTGGTCTCCTGCACCGGCTTGCTGGCCGGAAGTTATCCCGCCTTTTATCTGTCGGCTTTTCAGGCCATCAACGTAATCAAGGGAAATTTTACCAGCCGGGTATCCGCAGTCGGCCTGCGCCGAAGCCTGGTGGTCTTTCAGTTTACCCTATCCATTATCCTGATCAGCGGCATCGTAAGCATCTACAGCCAGCTAAACTATATTAAGAACAAAGACCTGGGATTTGAAAAAGGGCAGAAGCTGATCTTCAATATTTATACCGATGGGGTAAACACGTCCAGGCTATTGGCTGATCTCCGGCTCCTGCCCGAAGTCAAGGGTGCGACAAAGAGCAATAGCCAGTTGGGCAAGCCCATTTTATCGGATAGGGGCATTTACCTGGCCGGAGGCAATGCCGCCAACGCGCTGGATGCCAATATCATGTTATCCGATAAGTATTTTGCCCAGGCTGCCGGACTCCGGTTCCTGAGCGGCCGGGATTTTCATGATTTCGATTCCGGTAAGGTCATCATTAATGAGACGCTGGCCCAAAAGCTGCGGCTAAATCCTGCCACGGCCCAAGGCACAAAACTCTATTCCAGGGGCGACGATTCAGTGCTCACCTATGAGGTCGTCGGAATCGTGAAAGACTTTCATTTTAGTTCCCTGCATGAGACCGTAAAACCATACATGCTGATCTGTGATCCGAATAGTCCGTCCTTGTGCACGCTCATGATCAATTGCAATACCGGTAATTATAAAGACCTGCTGACCAAAATAGCCTCCGTCTGGCAAAAAGAAGCGCCGGGCGTTCCTTTTGAATATTCCTTTCTCGATAAGGAGGTCCAGAAGCAATACGAGACGGAGATCACACTGTCAAACATTATCAATTGCTTTACCGGCATGGCTATCCTGATCTCCTGTCTGGGATTGTTCGGATTGGCGGCCTTCAGCGCAGAACAAAGAAGTAAAGAGATCGGGGTGCGCAAGGTCTTAGGCGCCAGTGTTTCCGGGATCGTACAGCTCCTGAGCGCTGACTTTCTGAAGCTGGTAGGGGTAGCCCTGCTTATCTCCATCCCGATTTCCTGGTGGGCTATGCATAAATGGCTGCAGGGCTTTGCCTACCGGGTCGATTTGCATTGGTGGATGTTTGCCCTTTCCGGTCTGCTGGCGATAGTGATTGCCCTGCTTACCGTCAGCTTCCACACGATCAAGGCGGCTACGGTCAACCCGGTGAAGAGCCTGCGGACGGAATAGCCGATTGTAAAAAATCATTGACCATCCTGTCGCATTTCATATTTTATCATTAAGTTGCTCCCCCGGCCCTGATAAAGAACCTCCTCTCAAAATGATAAAAATGAAAATGGCATACAGGCATAACAGAATTTGGCTTGGTCTTATAACGTTAGCATTGGTTTTCATCTGTTTTTTTTCCTCCTTTCACCGGATCGCACCCCAGCCGGGACATCCTGGTAAAGAAAAAGACCATCCCAAAATCGTAAACATCGTCAACTTCATTCGCTTGCTCGAACCAAGGGACTCCGCCATCACCGGGGAAGTACTTTATCAAACCGTGGTTAAACAAGTCGCCATCATGAAAAAATACCAGCTGGGCGGCACGTTCCTGTTGCAATACGACGCCTTGCTGGATCCCCGGTACCAGCAGCTGTTAAGAGCCCTTCCCCGCGATGCTTTTGAAATCGGCGCCTGGTGGGAAATCCCCCAGCCCCTCGTTGAAAAGGCCGGCCTCACCTGGCGCGGACGATATCCCTGGGACTGGCGTGCGGATATAGGATTTTCCACGGGCTATACCCCCGCAGAACGCGAGAAACTGGTCGACGTATACATGAGCGATTTTAAAAAGATCTTCGGCTATTATCCCAAGTCGGTAGCATCCTGGTTTATCGATGCCCATACCTTGAATTACCTGTATGAAAAGTATAAGATCATAGCTTCCGCTAACTGCAAAGATCAATATGGCACCGATGGATATACGCTGTGGGGAGGTTACTGGAACCAGGCTTATTATCCCAGCAAAATAAACTCCTACATGCCCGCCCAAAATGAAACCAATCAGATTCCCGTACCCATTTTCAGGATGCTGGGAAGCGACCCCGTCCGCCAATACGATAACGGATTGGGCTCCAACCGGCAGGGCGTCGTTACATTGGAACCTGTGTATAAAGATGCAGGAGGAGATGCTGCCTGGGTCAATTGGTACTTTAAAGAATTGGTGGAGGGGAGCTGTATGGAATACGCCTATACCCAGGCCGGACAGGAGAATATGTTCACCTGGGATGCCATGGCCAAAGGTTTTGAGATTCAGATGCCCCTGATTGCCCGGTTGCGGGATGAAAAGAAGATCAAAGTGGAGACATTGGCAGCATCAGGACAATGGTTCCGCGAACATTATACCATCACTCCTGCCACTTCCGTGACCGTGAACGAAGACTTGCCCGGCAGCGACCGTAAAACAGTATGGTTCGACAGCCGGTTCTACCGGATTAATCTGTTATGGGAAAAAGGCACTTTGCGCTTCCGCGATATTCATTTATTTAATGAGAGTTTCCCCTCCCCATATACTACGAACAAGGCGACATCCAACGAATGCTCCTTTTTCACACTCCCTTTTGTGGACGGATATATCTGGAGCGGTCCCGATAAAATAGCAGGGCTTCGATTCAAAGCCCTTGTCGACGGAAAAGAAATATTGATCGAAGGCAAAGACCCCGTTGTAACGGATTCCATGCCCGGTAAGCTGCATATAGCGTGGCCATTGACATCCTTTGCCGGCGCCCTGGTCATGGACATCGACGAACGGAAAATAAAGATAACGCTGACGGGAGCGAAATCCGCTGACTGGTTTCTGGACCTGTCTGCCGGGGAGAAGGCCAACCTGCCGTTTAAAAAAATAAACCCTCACCAGGTCCTCTGCCAATTCGAGAACATGGATTATGCGATTGCCGCTACGGAGGGCTCTTTCTCGAAGCCGAATGATACTACGGTTCTGCGGATAGCGCCTGAAAGGAATACGATGACGTTGAATTTAACCAACCTACCATAATTTCACCTATGCGAAAATTATTGATTGCCTCCCTGCTTATTATTTCTATCCTGGATACCAGGGCGCAGGCACCCGCCAGTTACGATAAAAAAGAGTTTATCATTTGCTGCCGGGTCACTCTTCTCAATTCTTTCAGGCCTTTCTTTATGTCCGGCCAGTGATGGAGGGTAACGAAGGCCGTTGCGGCGTCAAATGATTGGTCATCGAACGGCAGCGCATCCGCCGTGCCAATAACAGCAGGGACTTTATGGTTGGTTAAGCGCTGCGCACGCATGGCTATTGACGGCTCGACCGCTATGACATATCGGTCTTCGGGTTCATAGGAACCCGCGCCGGCGCCTATATTAATCACTGTTTGGGCATCTCCTAATGCCTTATAAATATAGGCGGCAATCTGCGGCTCGGTTTGCCGTCGACCTGAATATTGCTGTCCATATTTGTCGTAATCGAACGCCGGGTCGGTGATTTTCATAATGATAAAGGTACTCATTCCATTCTTAGGCTATCCACGCGGTCAGCGACCGCTATAGCGGCTCCCTTCCCCTCTTGCCTTCCGTCACCGCATGTGTTTGCAGATCGATGACGATCGAATCCGCGGCGATGCCATAGCTGACATCGATGGAATTGAAGACGACGGCCAGCTGCGTCGCGGTAGCCTTGATCTTCATATAGCCAAATGTCTTCATATACGCCTGCAGCGAAGGGTCATTGGCCATCGAGGGGGGAACCTTGACGGTCGGGTCGCTTGCTTTGGCATAAGGGGAGAGGTTATAGCCGCCGCAGCCTGCTATGATATAGGGCAGCTTGATCCCGTTGACATCCCTTTCAAAACGCTCGTAGAGATGCGCATGCCCGGAGAGGATGAGGTCGGGCCAGAGACCGCCCTTGGTGAAAGCGTCGTCCAGGTCGGCGCCCAGGGTATTCTGCGTGCCGCTGCCGGTGAAAGGAGGATGGTGAACGGCGAGGACCACGGCAGTCTTGTTCTGCTTCCGGATAGGGGCCAGGCGCTTCAGCTCGGAGATCAGCCAGTTCTTCTGGTCGTCGGAGACGATGCTTTTATATTTCGGGTTGTTTTCGGAAGAAATGATGCCCGGACCTTTGTCCACCACATTACTGTATAGCCCGATGATCGTCACAAAGGGCGCCTCCAGGGTAAAATAAACGCCCGGCTGGTCCATCGTGGTCCGCATCAGGCTGCCGGCATTGGTCGCATGCACCGGCGCCGGGGTGCAGAAATTAGCCTGGAAGGCTTGCAGGGTTTGCATGGAAGGGGCCCAGATCATGCCGTCATGGTTGCCGGGTATGGCGAATATAGGAGCGTTGTATAAGCAGAATGGCTCATAAAACTGCCCGTAATAGCTATCGGCCTGCCCGAACTCATAGACGACGTCCCCCAGGTGATAAAAAAAAGCCGGCTTTTCCGCAGGGATCGTTATGGCGAGATCCTTGGCCATCATGCCCGCTACATCCGCCTCATCTGCCACCCGGTTCTGCTTGTCAGCCCCCGTGTCGCCCACGGAATGAAAAACGATCTTCCCCGATTGGGTGATAGCATCCACCGCCGCCTGTCCCAGGACGTCCGTCAGCTGCATGACCATATTGGCGCCTTTTCTCGGAGGGGGGATGGGTTGTAAGATACTGGCATAGGCATCGTATTGGTTGACCTCCCCGGTTGTAAGCTGACCTGGCAGCAGCGGCACAAAGGTAGGCTCCGCATAGATCCGGCCGGGAGGTAAGGAAGGAGGAGGGGTAGCCGTGGGAGGCTTTGGTTTGGGAGATCCAGGGCCGCGCTTAACAGGTGT
>Ga0179596_10000151_pt1 | contig 49252 bp, 40 predicted proteins | sample CZODoug1_1_08_16_FD_155494 | JGI IMG/M metagenome (GOLD analysis project Ga0179596, IMG submission 155494) | Vadose zone soil fungal communities from Angelo Coast Range Reserve, California, USA - CZODoug1_1_08_16fungal (Illumina Assembly) | ecosystem: Environmental > Terrestrial > Soil > Vadose... | reverse complement strand
CAAAGGTTACGTATCCTTTCTCTCCCACACCGATCATGGCAATGGGCCTTTTGACGTCTTTGAACCGGTTGGTGGTGATCTCTCCGCCCTCGTCGATTACCAGCTCCGCCCGAAGCCGCTGCTGTTGCAGCCACGCGACAATCGCTTTCGCTCCTGAACCGGAAGATTCTTCATTATGACCGAAGCAGAGCAGGATCGTCCGACGGGGAGTAAAGCCCTGCTGCAAAAGGGATTCCGCCGCTTCCAGGATGGAGATCATGCTCGCTTTATCGTCGATGGCCCCCCTTCCCCAAATGGCGCTGTCTTTTATTTCTCCCCCGAATGGCTGGGCTGTCCACAACCGGACAGCCGATGCTTCTACCGGGACAACATCGTAATGCGCTACCAGGATAATAGGGGATAGAGAAGAATCCGTTCCTTTCCAGGTATAGGCATAACTATAATTTTCATGGCTCGTCCGGACGAGATGCTGATGGAGGAGGGGATAAGATCGTTGCATAAAAGACCGGTATGCCAGAAACGGAGCGCTGTCGATCTGGTTGCCTTCCGGTGAAACGGTTGGGATACGGATGGCCTCGCTCATATGCGAAAGGGCCGAATCCGGCAACGGCGCCAGTGGCGCTGCCTTCGTGGAAGGCCAGGGCTTTACCCCGAAAGCATTGAACAGGACAATACCTGCCAGCAGCAGTAACAGCACGAAGACTGCGAGGAATAACTTTCTCATGTATAGTAGCAGTTTTTATTTCGGCTGCAATCGCGTAACGCGCCAGGCATATCGGCCCGTTTAATCCCTGTAATTCAGGGCCGGTTTCCGGTCTCCCAAAAGCGCTTTGTATTGATAGTCTCCTTTATTCTTGGTGAATTCTTCCTTTGCCCTGGCAATCAGGGAAGGGTCGGTATACAGGTCGATGGCAGTGAGGGCCATGGTCTTGGCAGCGACCATCATTCCCTTGGTGCCGATCTCCGTTCCCCCGCAGGCCGTGGCCTGCCAGCTATGGGCTGGTGTGCCGGGAACCCAGGTAGCAGCTTCCATGCCCACGGTGGGGACTGCATAGCTGACATCACCTACATCGGTGGAGCCGCCGCCTGCATCATTCTTTTCTTTCAGCGGCCCGACCATCGCAGCGGTCTCGATGGCCGGCACTTTATAGGTAAAGGAGGATTGCAATTTTTTAGCGAATTCGGATTCGGCTGCCGTATAGCTGACCCCTCCGATACGTTCCAGGTTTTTTTGCATGTCATCGGCGAGGGCCCTGTTCAGTAAGAGGTCGTGCGTTCCCCCGATGACCTCATAGTCGACGGTAGTCTGTGTTCCCATGGCCGCACCCTCGGCTGCTTTCGTCACCCAGTCGAATATGCGGACCACCTCCTCTTTTTTGGGATGCCGCACATAGTAGTAGACTTCGGCAAAATCCGGCACTACATTCGGCGCCTTCCCTCCGTTGGTGATGACATAGTGGATCCTTGTCTCCTGGGGGATATGTTCCCGCATCATGTTGACCATATTATCCATGGCTTCCACGCCATCCAGGGCGGAGCGACCCCGATCCGGAGAGGCCGCTGCATGCGCGGCCAATCCATGAAAGCGGAATTTAGCAGATTTGTTGGCCAGGGCGCTGGTAAGGGTTACCCCGTTTTCGGACCCGGGATGCCAGTGAATGACGATATCCACGTCGTTGAACAGTCCTGCTCTCACCAGGTAGACCTTGCCGGATCCCCCCTCTTCTGCCGGGCATCCAAAGACACGGATGGTCCCGCTGAGCTTTTTTTCTTCGAGCAGTTTTTTGATCTCGATACCGGCAGCCACGGAAGCAGTGCCAAATAAATGATGACCGCAGCCATGCCCGGAATTCTTTCCTTCGATAGTCGCTTTCTCGGGGATAGCCTGTTGAGCCAGGCCCGGCAGCGCGTCATATTCAGCCAATATGCCGATCACCGGCTTACCGGATCCGTACTCCGCTACAAAGGCCGTAGGGATGTCCGCTACGCCGGCCCGTACCGAAAATCCATTGGCGCTAAGGGTCTTTTGCAGCAGCGAGGAGCTCTTCACTTCTTTATACCCTACTTCCGCATAGTCCCAGATCTGCAGGGCTATCTTTTTGTACTCCTCATAATGAGATTGTATGTCCTTGATGGCTTGTGCTTTCGAACTCGTGTCCGGGGAGGGTGGCGATTGGAATGTTGGATCCTTCAGGGCCGGTTGTGCAATGCTGATAATGCCCAATAACAGGGCCGGAATTGTCAGATAAACTATTTTCATAATGTAGTAGCTTGGTCTGACAATTTAAGATTTAATCGCTAAGTATTGAAAAAAGGCCGGGAATTTTATTCCTTCCCGAATTTCTGTAGCACCTTCTTCATCTCCTCCCCGATCTTATCATTGGACAGGTTGCCAATGCTGCCTTCATGGGTATGGTGGAGCTGTTTTTTATAATCGAAGTTGAATTCGCCCTTGTCGATCTGGTTACCTACCTGCTTGTATGCTTCACGGAAGGGAACGCCTTTATTCACCAGCTCATTGACGGCCTCCACGCTGAAAAGGTATTTATATTTTACGTCTTCCAGGATGCCGTCTTTCACCTGGATATTCGACAACATAAGGCGGGTCATCTGCAGACAGGCTTTTATTTCTCCGATCGCGGGAAAGAGGATCTCTTTGGTCAGCTGCAGGTCCCGGTGATAGCCGGAAGGGAGGTTATTGATAAGCAGGGTCAGTTCATTAGGAGTGGCCTGGATACGGTTGCACTTAGCCCGGATCAGTTCGAATACGTCGGGATTCTTCTTATGGGGCATGATGCTGCTGCCGGTAGTCAGCTCATTGGGAAAAGAAATAAAGCCAAAATTCTGATTGATATAGAGGCAGCAGTCCATGGCGAGTTTGCTAAGGGTGGCTCCCACGGATGCCAGGCCAATGGCTACAATCTTTTCCGTCTTACCCCGGCTCATCTGGGCATATACGGAATTATGGTTCAGGGTGGCAAAATGCAGGTCGCGGGTAGTCTGCTCCCTGTTCAGGGGAAAGGACGATCCATAACCGGCGCCGCTGCCCAAAGGATTTTTATTGGTGATATGATAAGCTGCCGCCAGCAGTTCGAGGTCATCGACCAGGCTCTCCGCATAGGCGCCGAACCAGAGGCCAAAGGAAGAAGGCATGGCGATCTGCAAGTGCGTATAGCCGGGTAGTAATTGCCCTTTGTATTGTTCGCTGAGCGCAAGGAGCAGGTCGAATAGCTCCCGGGTCTCTTCTTTTACCGCCAGCACCTGCGCCTTTAAAAATAGCTTGATGTCCACCGCCACCTGGTCGTTCCGGCTGCGCCCGCTGTGGATCTTCTTTCCGGCCTCACCTATGCGGTTGGTGAGCAGCCACTCCACTTGTGAATGGACGTCTTCGATGTCCTTGTCTATGGAGAACTGCCCGTTGCGGATCTCGGACAGGATATTATTGAGCTCCTTATGAATGAGGACCCTTTCTTCTGCGGTAAGCAATCCGGCCCCTTCCAGCATCGCCGTGTGCGCCAGCGAGCCCAGTACATCGTATTCCGCCAGCAGGATATCGAATTCCTTGTCGCGCCCTACGGTAAAGGACTCGATCAGTTGAGAGGTGCTGGTATTTTCTTTACTCCAGAGTTTGCTTGCGGCCATAATAAATTTTTATTTAGCGGTTTTCAGGATCGGATCGATCAGCTGAATATACGATTCAATTCCTTCTTTTATTTCCTGCAAAAAAATATATTCATCGGCAGTATGGCTCCTGGCTGAATCCCCTGGCCCCGTCTTCAACGTAGGGAAGGGCATGAGGGCTTTGTCGGAGGTGGTAGGGCTGCCATAGCAGGTCCTTCCTGCCCGGATGCCGGATTGCACGACCGGATGGTCCAGGGGAATGGAAGAAGAACGCATGCGCAGGCTCCTGGGAGTTACCTCGCAGGAGACGGACTCCCGGATTATAGCCAGGATCTCTTCAAAAGTATAGAGCTCATTCACACGCACATCTACCACAAAATGACATTGGGAAGGCACTACATTATGGGCTTTGTTATCGGTCTGGATCACGGTGACGCTCATCTTTACGGGGCCCAGAAGCTCCGATACTTTGGGATACCGGTATGTGCGGAACCATTCCATGTCCGGGATCGCCTTATAGATCGCATTCTCTCCCTCTTCCCGGGCCGCGTGGCCGGCTTTTCCTTGTGTAATACAGTCCAGTACCAGCAATCCTTTTTCTGCAACGGCCAGCTGTAATTTAGTCGGTTCGCCGACGATACCCCAATCGATCCTGCCCAGCGCGGGCAACAGCAGCTCGATGCCATTGTGACCAGAGATCTCTTCTTCCGCCGTGACCGCCAGAACGATGTTATAGGCCAGTCCCGGCTGATCGTAGAAATAGATAAAGGTGGCGATAAGGGATACCAGGGGACCCCCTGCGTCATTGCTCCCCAGCCCGAATAATTTCCCGTCTTTCTCGATAGGGGAGAAAGGATCGAGGGTATAGGCCTTGTTGGGTTTTACCGTGTCGTGATGAGAGTTGAGCAGGAGGGTGGGCCTGGTGGCATCATAATGCTTGTTCTTTGCCCATATATTGTTCTGCAGCCGCTCAGCGGGAATACCCTTGGAATGCAGATAGTCCGCGATCAGCGTCGCCGTCTTTTCTTCTTCTTTGCTGAAAGAGGGGAGGGCGATCAGTTGTCGTAAGAGGTGGAGGGCTTCCGCCTGTAGTGTATGGATAGTTGGATGGATCATTGTACGATGGTTGTTCCGGATTGTCCGGCTAATAATTGCGGCAGCTCTTCTGCCCGTCCGATAATGACTTTGCCTACGCCGCTCCGCAGGGCGGCAAAGGCGTTGTCCAGCTTGGGGATCATACCGGCAAAGATCACCTGCCGCTGCTTCAGCTCCTGGTAGTAGGAGGGGTCGATCCTGCCGATCACGGAGCTTTCGTCTTCTGCATGCAGAAGTACGCCACTCTTCTCGAAAGAGTAGACCAGGCTGGTCTCAAAGGAGCCGCTCAGTCCACGGGCTATCTCCTGGGCGATGGTATCGGCATTGGTATTGAGCAATTGGCCCTTGCCGTCATGGGTGATGGGAGCGAATACCAGGACCTTGTCCTGTTCCAGGAGGCTGGTGAGGAAGGGCGCATTGACGGCATCCACATCGCCTACATAACCATAATCGATCGCGGGAGTCGCTCCCCCGCTGCCCGGGGCCTCACTGCCCAATGCTGCGTTCCCGCCGCCGGGTGCGCCGGCGACCCCTCTCTTATGGGCGAGGATAGCATTGCCATCCGCTCCGGTGAGGCCCAGGGCATTACAGCCGCGGGCCTGCAATTGGGCCACGATATTCTTATTGATCGTTCCCGCATAGACCATGGTGACGATCCGGAGGGTTTCCGCGTCCGTGATGCGGCGGCCATCGACCAGCTGTTGGCGGATGCCCAGCCCATCGGCGAGCTTTGTAGCCAGCTTGCCTCCTCCGTGTACCAAAATTTTTTTGCCTTTCACGGCGGCAAAGGCATCGAGAAAGGCGCCGAGCTTAGTCTCGTCGTCTATGATATTGCCGCCTATTTTAATGATCGAAAGTTCCATGTTGCAATTTCTTGTTTCAAACGCGGGGCCTACAACTATTTTTTCAGCAACTCTGCCAGTACTGCCTGTGCGGCCCAGACCCTGTTCGATGCTTCCTGTGTCACGATGCTGGCAGGGTTGTCCAATACTTCATCGCTCAGCTCCACATTCCTGCGTACCGGCAGGCAATGCATGACTTTCGCGTTATTGGTAAGCTGGAGTTTCTCGTTCGTCAGCATCCATTCAGGGTCATTGCAATAGATCTTGCCATAGTCATTATAGGTACTCCAGTTCTTCACGTATACGAAATCGGCGTCTTTTAAAGCTTCTTCCTGGTTATGAGTGATAGTGGCTCCTTTGGTAAATTGCTCACCCAGCTCATAGTCTTCCGGGTGCGTAATGACGAAGTCGGCTTGTCCCCAGGCATTGATCCATTGGGAGAAGCTATTGGCCACGCATTGGGGAAGGGCTTTTACATGAGGCGCCCAGGTGAGCACGATCTTTGGGCGACGGCCGGCCGTGCCCGCTAAACCAGAAGTTCCCGAAGCACCTGCCAAAGTAAAGCTTCCCGACCCAACGGACGAAGTCTGTACTTTAGACTGGGCCTGCAGGCTCTCCGTGATGGTGATCACATCCGTGAGGCTTTGCAGCGGGTGCAGGGTGGCGCTCTCCAGGCTTACTACCGGGATACCGGAATATTTAATGAATTGTTTGATATATAATTCGCTGTAGTCATCCTCCTTATTCTTCAGGGAGGGAAAAGTGCGGATGCAAAGGATATCGAAATAGTTGCCCATGATGGGAGCCGCGTCCTTCACATGCTCTACCGTATTGCCGCTCATGATGGCTTCTTCTTCGAATTCCAGGGCCCAGCCTTCCTTGTCTACGTTGAAGACGATGGCTTCCGCGCCCAGGTTCTGTGCCGCGATCTGGGTACTCAGCCGGGTACGCATGCTGGGGTTGAGGAATAGCATGCCCACTCTTTTGTTGGCTCCCAGGCTCTTGTCTTTAAGAGGGTTGGCCTTATAAGCCAGGGCTGACTGTACGAGGGCGTTGATGTCGGTTACATCCTGAACGGAAATGAAATTTTTCATGTTGTTGTTAATTAACGGGCTTTGCAGCGCCGGCCATTGCATTGATTTCTTCTTGGATCGCTTCCAGGAACTCATCGGCGTCCTTCTTCCGCAGAGCCAGGGAAGGCAGCAGGCGGATGGTATTAGGCTTGGCTTCGCCGGTGAAGATCCGTTGCTGGAACAAAAGATTTTTCCGCAGGTCTTTCAGCTTTTCGGGGACATCGAATCCGATCATCAGTCCTTTGCCCCGGATATTCTGCAGCTGGGGTATTTTCTTTAATTGTTCCATCAGGTAATTTCCCGTTTCCGTGGCATTGTTTAGCAGTTTCTCCTGTTCGATCACTTCCAGCACGGCCAGTGCGGCGGCGCAGGCCAGGTGGTTGCCTCCAAAAGTAGTGCCCAGCATACCATGTTTGGGTTGCAGGTGCGGAGCGATGATGATGCCGCCTATCGGAAACCCATTGCCCATTCCCTTGGCCATGGTATAGATATCCGCGTCTACGCCGGCGTAATCGTGGGAAAAGAATTTTCCGCTGCGTCCGTATCCGCATTGTACGCTGTCAGCGATGAATACGGCATTGTATTTTTTACAAAGCTGGCTGATCTTCTGTAAGAAAGGGGTTGAGGCTTCCTTGATGCCCCCTACTCCCTGTATGCCTTCTACGATGACGGAGGAGATTTCCTCTCCCTGTGCCTTGAAGCAGGCTTCAAGGGCCGCCTCATCATTGAAGGGCAAAAAGATGACATTGTCCGTCTGGTTGACCGGCGCCTGGATGGCGGGATTGTCCGTGACGGCTACTGCCAGAGACGTCCTGCCATGAAACGATTTGGTAAAGGCGATGATCTTTTTGCGGCCGTTGTGGAAGGAGGCCAGCTTCAGGGCATTCTCATTGGCTTCCGCACCGGAATTGCAGAGGAACAGCTGGTAGTCCGGTCTGCCGGATACTTTACCCAGCTTGTCGGCCAATTGCTCCTGCAAAGGGATGTGAATCGAATTGGAGTAAAACCCTACCTTATTCAGCTGGTCGGTAATACGCTGTACATAATGCGGATGGGTATGTCCAATAGATATGACTGCGTGGCCGCCGTAGAGGTCGAGGTATTGTTGCCCTTCCTGGTCCCATACATAGGAACCTTTGGCTTTCACGATAGTGATGTCATTGATAGGATAAACGTCAAATAATTTCATATTCTTTCTGTTTAGGGAGAATTCCGCCCGGTCCAGACGGACCGGGCGGAATTCCTCTGTTTTAAAATGCGTTTGCTTTCAGATGCAGTCCGGCTGTTTCGTCGAGGCCGAACAGCAGGTTCATATTCTGAACGGCCTGTCCGGAAGCTCCTTTTACCAGGTTGTCGATGGCTGAATGGATGACGAGCTGTTGCCCCTGCTTTTCCAGCTGGACCAGGCATTTATTGGTATTGACCACTTGCTTCAGCGAGATAGCCGACCGGCTAACGATGGTGAAGGGATGACCGTGATAGAAATCTTCATAGAGGGCCGTCAGCTCTTCTATCGTCCGGTCACAGCGAAGCTGGGAACTGACGAAGATGCCGCGGGTGAAGTCGCCCCGCCAGGGAACAAAATGAATGGCCCCACCGGCCGCTGCCTTGGGCCCGGTCTGGCCGGCCGCGGCCGGTTCCAATTGTTGCAGGGACTGGCCGATCTCTTTCAGGTGTTGATGTGTCAGGGTCTTATACGCCTGGATATTATTGGCTCTCCAGGAGAAGTGGGACGTGGCCGACAGGCTCTGTCCTGCTCCTGTGGAGCCGGTGATGCCGGTAGTATAGATGTCTGCATCCCGGAGAAGGCCGGCTTTGGCCAGGGGCAGCAGCCCCAGCTGGATCGTCGTCGCGAAGCAGCCGGGATTGGCGATATACCGGGCAGAGCGGATGGCTTCCCTGTTAAGTTCGGGAAGACCGTATATAAAACTTCGGTCATCGGAAGAGGATCCGGAAGTGGAAGCTGTGGCGGAAGCGGATGCTGATGCAGGCAGACCGGGCCTTACCCCATTCTTATGCAGGCGATAGTCCTGGGAGAGATCGATGATCCGGGCCTTACCCAGGCGGGAAAGCTGCTCTTCCAGGAATTTCTTTGCTTCCCCATGGCCTACGCAAAGGAATAATACATCCACATCGCTATGCCAATCGGCGGAAAATTGCTGATCGGTGTCGCCGGCAAGGTCTTCGTGTACTTCATAAAGGTATTTACCGGCATTGCTCTTGCTATGCACAAAGCTCATTTTCACATTCGGGTGATTGATCAATATCCGGATCATCTCCCCGCCGGTATATCCGGCGCCTCCGATAATGCCTGCGCTGATGGTTGCCATAATGCTATTTTATATTGGTCCTGTCTCCCGCCGTAGACGGCTGTGAGCAAAGTATGAATTCCAGGTCTTCTTCGCTTTCATTGGCAATGCGGTGTGGAAGCCCCGGCCTGATTTCCAGGCCCTCCTGTTCTTTCACTTCTATTGACCCCTCGGGAGTATAAAAGACGGCCACCCCTTTCAGGATAAAGAAGAACTGACAGGCATGCTGATGAAAATGCTCCTGCTCGGCCGTATGAGGCGGCATTCTTTCCATTTTCACCGACAGCTCCGGGTTATCTACCAGGTTCCATCCGTCACAGCGTTCCCCCCATACATAATGTTTCAGGGGATGCAGCCTGGAGACGGTATTCATGAGGCCGGCTCGTTTACTTTATGATAGATGGCGGATTGGTTACCGAATATCCTGGCAAAGCCTTTGACGTCATCTCCCGTAAAACCTTTGTTCATTTCCCCATAGCTGCCGAATTTGCTGCTCATGAGATCATGGGCGCTTTCAATGCCTGTGACGGTAAAACGATAGGGCTGCAGGGTGACAAAAGCCTTGCCGGTGACGGTAACCTGGGTGTCTTCCAGGAATTTTTCGATATTACGCATCGTAGGATCGAGCATCTGGCCTTCGTGTAGCCAGTTCCCATACCAGGTGCTCAGCTGATCCTTCCAGTATAGCTGCCATTTGGTGAGCGTATGTTTTTCCAGCAGATGATGCGCTTTGATGATGATCAAAGGAGCGGCGGCTTCAAATCCGACACGGCCTTTGATACCGATGATGGTGTCGCCTACATGGATGTCCCGGCCCACGCCATAAGGTTGTGCGATGGCTTGCAGGTGTTGGATGGCTTCTACAGGGTTGTTGAATTTTTTCCCGTCTACGGATTTCAATTCCCCTTTTTCAAATTCCAATTCGAGGGATCTGGTCCCGGTCTCCGTAACGGGAGTAGGCCATGCCTCTTCAGGCAGGTAGTCTTTGGAAGTGAGGGTTTCCTTTCCTCCGACCGAAGTTCCCCAGAGCCCCTTGTTGATGCTGTATTTTGCTTTTTCCACGTTCATCTCCACCCCATGCTCTTTCAAAAAAGCAATCTCTTCTTCGCGGCTCAGTTTCAGGTCGCGGATGGGAGTGATGATCTCCACACCGGGGAGCATGCTCTGGAATACCATATCGAAGCGGACCTGGTCGTTGCCGGCTCCGGTGCTGCCATGGGCGACGAAGGCGGCGCCCGTCTTTTTCACATGTTCCGCTACGGCGATGGCCTGCACCATTCTTTCTGCGCTGACGCTCAGGGGATAGGTGGCATTCTTTAAGACGTTCCCGAAGATGAGGTATTTGATACAGCTTTCGTAGTATTCTTTTGTTACATCTACGCATTGGAAGGAAGCTACTCCCAGGCTCTTTGCTCTTGCCGCGATCTGTTCGATCTCCTTCTCGCTGAATCCTCCCGTATTTACCGTAAGGGCATGTATTTCCAGGTTCTTTATCTTTTGGAGATAGATGGCACAGTAGGTAGTATCCAATCCGCCACTATATGCTAATACGACTTTACCCCCGGCCCCTGAAGGGGAGCTTATGTTATCTGTCGGAAAATGTTGTTTCTTATTCGGATGAATGTTCATCTACTTATTATTTAAACTTTTAAATGTCTTATTTGCTTAGGGCTCCCTTTAGGGCGGGGGGCTTAAAAATTAAAGAAAGTGTGAAACAAAGATCTGGACCTTTTGGAGCCTTCAGGAGCGCCGCCGGATTTGGCATTGCCGTTCTTCTCGTCCTTATGGTTCATAAAAGGGGCCAGCAATTTCCATTGTTTGATACGCATGAAGCGTTCGTATAGCTTGGAATGTTTTTTAAAGTCATGCGTGGTTTCTTCCGGCTCGTAATGGTCTTTGGGATCGTAGAGCATCGCGGTACACATACAGTTCTTCCTTTCCTTGCTCATGAGGATCTCGTAGTTGACGCAGCTTTTGCAGCCGGCCCAGAAAGCCTCGTCCTGGGTGAGTTCGGAATAAGTGACGGGTTCATAACCCAGTTCGGAGTTGATCTTCATGACGGCCAGCCCGGTGGTGAGCCCGAAGATCTTTGACTCCGGATAAGTTTTCCGGCTCAGTTCGAATATTATTTTCTTGATCTGCTTGGCCAGGCCGCTCTTACGGAAAGGCGGGGCTACGATCAGTCCGGAGTTGGCGACATATTCCCCATGACTCCAGGTTTCGATATAACAGAAGCCCGCCCAGACGCCTTCATTCGTGAAGGCGATCACGGCCTTGCCTTCCCTCATTTTTTCCTGGACGTATTCGGGGCTTCTTTTGGCGATACCAGTGCCCCTTGCCTTGGCTGAGGACTCCATTTCGTCGCAGATGATCCGGGCGAAATCCTGGTGAGACTGATCGGCTATTATAATTTTAAACTGTTGTTCCATTGTTGTTGTGTGCTGCTCTTGAATGATTGAATGATCCTCCATTGCTGGAACGGTGTTAATTGCAAAAAACAGACCGTTTGCGGACAGGGTATAGGCCACTAATAGAAGAGGACGCTATGGAAGTAGGTATCAACGTCGTACCCAAAAGGGAACAGGGCGAACAGAAAAAACTGAGCACAGGGGCGCAGCAAAAAACCCACGCTTGTTGAAGGCGTGCAATATCACTAAGTAGTGTGATATGGGTGAGTTTTTTATCATTTCAATGTCTGATGAAATTGATGTAAATATTTTTACAATGCAAAGAAAGACAATTTTTTAGTTGCAAAGGCTTTTTGAGAGATAATTTTTGGATAAATTAATGTGAAATCAGGCTGCTTTTGTATTAGCAATAAATGTAATATCTTAAATTAAACCTTAAATTCCCGGAACCGGAAAAAATGGGTTATTCAATCCGTATTTTAGTGGAATAACCTTAGAACTTTATGATACTGCATTATTGGAAAACAAGCTGCCGCTACCTGACCCGTCATTTCTCTTTTTCCCTCATCAATATTCTTGGTCTTTCCATCGGTATCGCCTCCTGCCTCCTGATTTACCTGTATGTTCATTTCGAGCTGAACTACGACCGGTATAATACCCATATCGACCGGATCGCCCGGGTGACGACGGTTCTGAAATCACCGGAATCGGATATGTCCATAGCTTTCAGCTCCATGCCTTTGGCAGATGCACTGCTTCGGGATTGCCCGGAGATAGAGGCGGCCGTTCGTGTCGAGCAGGCGGTGTTCAACGTCCGGAAAGGGGCCGAGACCTTCAAGGAAGAGCATTTCTGTTATTCGGAGCAAAGTATTTTTACCGTCTTTACCTTCTCTTTCCTGGAGGGGTCAGCCGCCGGCGCTCTGGCGGCGCCCAATTCCATTATTCTGACGAAAAGCAGCGCTAAAAAATATTTTGGCGGGGACAAAGCCCTGGGCCAGACACTGGTCTGCAATGGCAAGGATCTCCGGGTCACAGCCGTGATCGCCGACCGGCCTTCCAATTCCGATATGGAGATCGGGGGCCTTGTCGCAAAGGATTTTACCAAAGCTACCAACTGGGTCGTGGACGATCTCTCCGCCTACACTTTCGTATTATTCCGGGGAAAGCCTGACCTGCGGCAGTTGGGCGGCCAGCTTTCCATGCTCGCTGCTAAATATGTTCAGCCCGAGCTCGACAGGGCGGGGGCCAAGGGATATCATTTTTCCTTTGAAACGGAGGCGCTGGCGGACCTGCATTTCAGCAAAAGCAAGCTGGGGGATACACCCAAAGGCAACCGGCAATTCAATACGATCTTCTCAGCGCTGGCCGCTTTCATACTGGTGATCGCCCTGCTGAATTATATCAACCTGTCTACTGCGAAGGCCACGGAAAGGGCAAAGGAAGTGGCAGTCCGCAAGACGATCGGCGCCCGGCCTTTCCAGTTGATCCGCCAGTTCCTGGGAGAGTCTTTCTTTCTCATGGCCCTTGCCTGGCTGATTGCCATCGGACTGGTCCTGGCAGGCGTACCTACCTTTAACAGGGTATTATCCACCCATCTTTCCCTGAGCGATTGGAAAGGAGTCCTTTTCCTGGCCCTGCTCTTCCCGGTTACGGCTATACTGGCTGGTATTTACCCCGCCTTCGTGTTATCCCGGTTCAACCCTTTAAAGGCTTTAAAAGGGCGCCCCACCAATGACGCAAAAGGAGTAGGACTACGGAAAATGCTAACAGTCGCGCAGTTCGTCATAGCCCTGGCCATGCTGGTCGGGACGGTTGTCATCTACAACCAGATGCGGTTCATAGAGCATAAGGACCTGGGTGTCGACCGGTCGCAGATGGCCTGTGTGAGCCTGCCTGCCGATTCCAGTTCCCTGGCTGGATCGAAAGCTTTCTGCGAGGCCCTGCGACACGAGGCCGGGATCCGGGGCGTCACGGTTGGCAGCGGCCTGCCCGAGGGAGGCGCGTCGATGTCCAGTACGACCGCTTATTCGGAGGGGAAGAAAAGAGAATTTATGTGCAATTATTTTTTTATCGATCCGCAATTCCTGCCTCTCCTGCATATCTCCCTGGCGGAAGGAAGGAATTTATCGGATAGCTTCCCCACCGACAAAAAAGAGGGATTTCTCGTCAATGAGGCATTCGTGAAGAACATGGGCTGGAAATCGGCTATCGGCCAGTCCCTGGAAGGGGGCGGCTGCAAGGGGAAAGTGGTGGGGGTAATGAAAAATTTCTTTTTTAAGTCCCTGCACAATGTGATCGAGCCGGCAGTGATGATCTATAACACCAACAATCCCCTGGTCGCCGCCCTGGTGAAGGCCCCGCCGCAGCAGTTGCCCCGGATGAAGGAAATATGGAAACAATATTTCCCATCCCAGCCTTTCGATTATTTTTTCATGGACGAGAGCTTTAACGAACAATATAAGCAGGACAGGATAACTCTCTTGTTGTTCAATGCCTTTGCCGGACTGGCCATATTTATATCCTGCCTGGGCCTGTATGGGCTGGTCTCCCTCATCACCGTGCAGCGCACCAAAGAGATCGGCATCCGCAAAGTGCTGGGGGCCTCCCTTCCGCAGCTCGTTTCTCTCTTTACCACCGACCTGATGAAGCTGGTGGCCTGGGCCGCGGGGATCGCCCTCCCATTGGCGGGCCTGGCGATGGTTCGCTGGCTATCTTCCTATGCCTATCATACTATGTTGAATGCCTGGATGTTCATACTGCCTGTGGGCATCATACTGGTACTGGCGCTGACAGTCACCGCCCTTCGTATCATTCGTACCGCCCTGGCTAACCCGGTGGAGAGTCTGAGAGCCGAATAAACCAGCCCGCATCGCTGGCGCTTCTAGTATCGGCCGCTTTCGCGTCCTCTTCCTCGCACGTCTTCTGGTGAAATGAGTATCTTTACGACTATGACTTCTATGACTTCCCTACTCCCGAACAAACCAAACTGGACCCTCGCCATAGGGCTCCCCCTGCTGGTAATGATTGCCTGTTCCATCCTTGTTTTTAGCCCGGTCTTTTTGTTAAAGCCCGATGCTCTTTCGACGGGTATTACCCTTGATCTGACCCTCACGGCGCCCCTCCTGTATTTTTTGGCTATCCGGCGTAGTCAGATACCCAGGATGACGGTTGTCCGGGTATTCATCGCGGGCCTCTTGCTGGCAGGCCTCCTGCTGCATAATAAACCTCATTTTTTACTCAGCCTGCTCAAGACATGGGTGGCTCCCCTGGCGGAAGGCCTCCTGCTCTTCCTGATTGCCAAAAAAATTTACCAGGCAAGACGGACTGCCGGAAAGTCCGGGGAAGAAGTGGATTTTCTGATCCGGTGCAGGATGATCCTGACGGAAGTAATGGGAAATGAGAAGCTTGGATATATCATTGCCTCGGAAATGGCCGTCCTATATTATGCCTTCGTTCCTCAAAAGAAGAAACAGCACCCTGCCGCCGGGCCCGGCATCGAAGGACTGGCCCCAACGCCAGGAGCCTCCGCCTTCACCTCCTATAAGACCAGTGGGATCCTGCTGATCCTGGGCGTTTTTCTTTGCCTCTTCTTTGTGGAGACCGTGGGCCTTCATTTCCTGGCGGGACTCTGGAGCAAAAAGCTGGCTTGGACCCTCACGGCGCTGGGTGTTTACACTGCCCTCCAGCTATATGCCCACATGCGGGCGCTCCGGTCGAGGCCCATCCTGGTTGGGGATCAGTCCCTGCAACTTTGTAACGGGCTTGCCGCGGATGTATCCGTGCGGATCGATAATATCGACGAAATCTTTTTTGATGGCAAAACGTGGAAGGGGGGCAAGACGGCGGATAGTGCGGCAGGTCTGTCGAAGGAAAACAAAGAGTCGGCGCCGCTGACAGTGAAACTGGCCTTGCTCAGAGGCCTGGAAAATCATAATATCCAGCTCCGGCTGAAACAGCCCCTCCTGGTGAACCGCTTCTTCGGCCTCCGTCAAAAAGCCGATACCCTTTTATTTTTCGTAGACCGGCCGGAAGAGTTTCTGGCGGCAGTCAATGTAAGATTGACGGGAACCGTGTTCGTCAATCAGCGATAATGTTGTGGGTACACCCCAGGCCACAAATTAACCCGGTAGGATAACCGAATAGTCAAAATCAGTCCGGAACAAGTTAATTTTCGGGAATTAAATGTTTTGTTTCTTAAGTAGTTTCATCTATTGTACAAAAAGGAGTAGATTTTTTCTCTCTGAACTTAATATAAATTGTATGAGACTATTATTAAGCATTTTATTTTTCCTGTCCGCTACGATCGCACAGAGTCAAACACTTAGCCTAAAAGCAGTTGTGAAAGACCAGGAAAGCGGTACTATATTTTTTGTAAATACGCTTACCGACGAAGTTGATTCCGCAAAGATCGTGGATCATATCGTAACTTATACCACCAATATCCGTGAACCATTTCTTTGTAAAGTCTTTGTAAAACAATATAAAGATGCAAATACAATAATTGCTACTATTTTCGACCATGGGAATATGAATTTAGTGTATGACAGTAATAAGCTTGTTTCGATTTCAAATGAGAGCTCTGTCGATAGCCAATTCTGTAGTCAGCATATTGCTTTTGACCAATTCAATAAAACAATCCAGAATCTCAGTATAAATCCTCAAAAAAATGACAGCTTGTTTGCCGCGAGAAAGAAAGTTTACGAATCCTATATACAGAGTGTCTGTAATTTCATTATAGCACACAGAAACGAACCATCATCTGCGATTGTACTGGATTATTTAATGATAAAGAATGGCTTGTTAAAGCCGGATCAAATTGAAAAATTGTACGATTCATTGGGGGCTTCGGTTAAAACCTCTTTATATGGACAAAGTGTGCTGCTTAGCTTAGATAACACGGCCAGGCTACTGCCCGGGAAAATAGGCCCTGACTTTATTCTTTATGATAAGGCTGGGAAGAAAGAAACTTTATCAGGGCTTAAGGGCAATTATGTCTTGCTTCATTTCTGGGCTTCATGGTGTGCCCCCTGCCGTCTTGGTAATCCTGAATGGGTGGAGTTATTCAAAAGGAACAAGAATAAGCAATTCAGGTTTGTATTTATCTCATTGGATAAAGATAAACCCGAATGGATCAAAGCCATACATAAAGACAACCTGGAAGGAATAACACATTTATGGGATCCATCGGGAAAAGGATTCGATAAGGCGATTTGTAAAGATTATAATGTGACATCAGTACCTAAGACTTATTTAATAGATACCAATGGTATTATATACGCCATCGAACCTGATAAAAAAACAATCTTGAGTTTTAGTAATTGAATCTATTAAAGCGGTATATTATAGATATGCTAATACCGACCCTTATTTATTGCTTATAATATTTTCTATTTCAACATTCTCCGGATTAATTTTAATTATTCGCCGATTTCTGTCAAGCAGAACTTTAGTCGGATAAAGTTCAATGGAAAAGGTCCGATAAGAAATACTGTAATCCGGATCGAGCCAATTAATCCAGGGAATATTATTATTTACAATGGTATGTTTCCAGAGCTCTATAGATCTTTTATCATCTATCGATATTCCGAGAATCTCCAATTTGCTCCGATCCGTCCGGTTGTACAATTTTATTAAATCAGGAAATGATTCAAGACAAGGGCCGCACCTGGAAAACCAGAAGTCAAGCAACACATAGTCGCTTTTTATGCTTGAAAGAGTCCTTATAGTATTAGACGTATCAGGTAATGAAAAATCGTTAACCTGAAACCCTTTTTCTCACTTGCGAATAGTTGCCATTTTCGCTCCTGTCAATAAAATAAATAAATAAATAATTGGGCAGATCATGAATTTTTGCCGGCCTGTTAATTATAAGGGACTTCCCTGGCTCCAATGTATCGGCAATGATATCCGGTAAATAACAAAACACCTCGGAGTTATTGCGCCCCCTGGTTGAAAAAGATCGACAGGCTGCAACCTTTCCCGGGGGCTGAATCGATTACCACTTTCCCGTGATGGACAGCGGACCGGTTAATGATATTGGTAAACCCGATCCCTTTTCTTAAAAGGGAAGGGTCGAACCCCAGTCCGTTATCGACTATTTTCAGAACGGTATCCTTCTGCTCCTGATAGAGTTCGATCCTTGCGGCAGATGCCTGCGCATGCTTGATGATATTAGTCGTCTGCTCCTGGATGATCCGGTAAATGGCCAGCTTTAGCCCGTGGTCCAGACTGGTCTCGTCAAAACCATCGTATTGCAGCACGATAGACAGCTGCCGGGTGACCCGGATATTCTCCAAAATGTCATCGATGGCCTGGACGAGGCCGACATCATTCAGCCTGGGCTGCACCAGGGACTTAGACAGCCTCCGGATCTCTTCGACGCTTTTGTTGATAAGGTCCAGGCTCATGAGCCGGTATTCCTCTTTCTTGTCGTCCCAGCGGCCGACACAGTCCAGGTATAGCTTGGCCGAGGTCAGGATCTGGTTGACGTTGTCATGCAGCTCATAGCCGATCTCGTTTCTTTCCTTTTCCTGAACGCCGAGGGTGGCCTTCATGATCTCTTCCTGGCGGAGGTTCTTTTCTTCCATCAGCTGATCCTGTAACCGGACCCGCTCCGTTATATCCTGTGCGGCGCCGATCACGCGGATGGGCTTCCCGTCTTCGTCCCTCATAATATATCCCCTGTCATAAATGGATACATAGTTGCTGTCGCCCCGCAGGAACCGGTACTCCATCTGGAAGATCGTACTCCTGGAATCATGGTGGATGGCGGCAATAGCCTGCTGAACCCGGTGCCTGTCATCCGCATGGATCCGTTCTACCCAATTATCGATATGCCGGATCGGTTCGTTGGTGGAGAATCCATAGATAGTGCGCAGTCCCTCCTCGTTCCGGAAGATTTCATTTTTTTGTAAGTCCCAGTCCCAGATCATATCATGGGTAGCCTGTGCCACCAGGTTGTATCGTTCATTCGATAGTCTCAGGCTCTCCACGTTCTCGTTGTTCTCGATGAGTATTCCCAGCACGAAAGCCAGCCTTTCGATGGTTTTCAACATGGATTCCGTCGGGGTGCTGATATAGAGATGATATATGGCGAAGGAGCCCAGAATCCTTCCCTTGGAATGCTGGATGGGGACGGACCAGCAGGACTTCAGCCCGAATTGAGCGGCAATGAGCTTATAGTCTTCCCATAAAGGGTCATTTTGAATATCGCTGACGATAATGGCTTTGTTCTCGTGAACGGCCGTACCGCAGGAGCCCGCTTTGGGACCCGCTATTACCCCGTTGATCAGGTCTGTATAGGCCGCTGGAAGGCTGGGGGCCGCATAATGTGTCAGGGTGTTGTCGGACTCTAACCGCAGAACCGAACAGATTGTTCCCGGATACAGCTTTTCGATCTTCTCCAATAAGGTGTTGGTGACTTCCCGGATGGAAATGCCCGGCTGCATATTGAGCTGAAAAATCTCTTTCTCCAGGGATATCAGATCCTGCTGCTCCGTATTGTCGGATAAAACCTGCTTTTTGGAAGGAGATGCCCTTTTTGCCCGGACGTTGTTCACGGACACGTGAATAGAAGGGGGCACAGGTTGTTGGGGGGTGAGCGGCGACATTAAATGGTTATTCAGGGTTTTATAGCAGCGACCGAAAGGATATATTGATTTATTTCAATAAAACAAGAATATGAAACTATTAGTATACATAAATCATATTTTATAATCGTATAAGTGCAAACGCTTATAAAATCAAGCTTGCCGGAGCGGGTAAAATCGTTTGGGAGTCCGCAAAAGGAGTTCCGGTCAGGTCTGGGAGGCAAAGAGACGGGGTATCAGGATTCAATCACCGGCACAGAATGGATGGCATCGGCCATTTCCCGGATAAGGGTAGGGTCTTTTTCAATGGCATTACCTACTACAATGATATCGGCGCCCGCTTTACAGTTGCGGTAGGCTTTCTCCGGATCGCGGATGCCGCCGCCGATTACGAGGGGTACGTCGACGTGCGAGGCGACGGCAGCGATCATTTCTTCCCGGATGGGATACCGGGCTCCGCTGCCCGCGTCCATATAGATGAGCTTCATGCCCAGCATTTCCCCTGCCATAGCCGTGCAAAGGGCGATCTCATTTTTATCGGCCGGGATGGGCGTTGCATTGCTGATATAAGAGACTGTCGTGGGCGCTCCTCCGTCGATGACCATATAGCCCGTGGAAATGATCTCCAGCCCGCTCTTCCGGACGGCGGGCGCAGAGATGACATGCTGCCCGATCAGCAGCTCGGGATTCCTGCCCGAAATAAGGGACAGGTAAAGTAAGCCATCTGCATAGCGGGATACCTGTGAAGGAGTGCCGGGAAAAAGAATAACCGGAATGGTGCAATTCCGGCGGATATGCTGTACGACTTCGTCGAGGTGATTGGATATGACCAGACTACCCCCAACAAATAAATAATCGACTCCTGCACTGACGGTGAGGTGAGTAAGTTCATCGATCTTTGCTTCGTTCACATTGTCCGGATCTATCAGAACGGCAAAGGATCTTTGACCCTTTTTCTTCTTTGCCAACAAGGACTCGTAAATGGATTGCTTCATTCGCTATTGCCGTTGGGTAATGTGTTCAACCAGGCCGTAGCCCGGTACTGCAAAAATGCGAAAAGTTTTCGGCTTTAAGGGGGTAATTCCGTGAAATCCTGAATTTTACGTCCTGTCTAAATTGTAGGAAGCGTATTATTCGCAGTTATTTACGTGAACATCCTATTTCAGGGTGTACTTATCCGTAAATTTCCACAGATTAGACAAAAATAATAGATTTTCATCATCTGTAACGAATTATAAAAAAATAAAGGAGAGTATGGGACCGATCACTATCCTGAACAATGAGAAGGAACAGCAATTTCAGGTAAGAGCAGAAGGAGAGATGGCCTTTCTCGAATACCGCTACTATAAGGGAGACATAGCGCTGATGCATACGGAGGTACCGGATAAGCTCAGCGGGAGAGGCATTGCTTCTGCCCTTGCTGAATATGCGCTGACCTATGCCCGCGATCATAAAATACCGGTGATGGTCTACTGTCCTTTCGTTGCCGGTTACCTGAAGAAACACCCGGAGTACGATGAGCTGATCGTCCCCCGTCCCTTATAATCTCAGATAAGTGGCCATTTGCAGAATATGATTATTGGTGGAGTTGCTTCCCGTGCCGCTGATATACTGATTCATATAACCTAGCTCCAGATCGAATTGCCGGCTCCATCGATAGCCGAAGGCAACATAAGCCCGGTTCTGATCGAAGAATTTTCCATTTACGACGGAGGATCCGCTGATATTGGCGAAAATCTCATTCTGGATAGCGGCAAAGAATCCCTGGGTGAAAGCCGTGGGACTGACAGGGGCATTTCCGGGCAGGGCTGTTGTCCCGGCGGGAGCCGCTCCGCCCAGCGGAAGGATACCCCGGGCAAAATAACGCAAACGGCCGGCATGGGCATTTCCGCTATGGGCCAGGCTATTTCCGGCTGCGTAGAATTTTGGCAGGTAGCGCTGTTCCAGCCGCAGACGGTGGGCCAACGTCGCGTGATGGGCCGCATGGGGCAATTTCACCCGATGTGTATACAGTACCTGTTCCCAGACACGATGTTCGGGAATATAACCGGTCACTCCTCCGGCCGTTCTTTGCTGGTGGATATAGGCATAGCCAACCGTGCCGGTAAGGGCAGGATTGAAATAGATATTCAGACCGGGACGCAGCAGCAGGGAATGTACCTGCTGTAATTGCCCTGTGGAGCGAAGCTGCCCGTCGAAATACAGGCCGGTCTTATCTGATAGTTTATAGTTCTGAAAGGTGGCCAGCCAGCCGGTAAACTGGGTCTGCGCGGAGGCGGACCCGTGCAGGGTGATAAAGAGCAGGAACAGGATTCCCAAAGAGGGGAAGGGGCGGAGAAAGGTTGGTGTAGTTCGTTGATTCATACCGCAAAAAGAAACAATTATATTTTAAAGAAATGGTAAAATTGTTAATGATCGGTTAGCGATTGTTAATAATCAGTTAGCGGCTATCTGGCCGGCACCGGGATTTAAACTTTGGCGTTTTAATTGCGTCTTACCAGTAGTAACCTATCAACACTAAATTTATACATATGAAATTGCGAAGCAACCTATTACGACCCATAAAAGAACATACTTGGCGAAGTAAAAAGACCATCATATTCAGCGCCTTGCTGCTCTTCTGCCTGGCTGGCTCCAGCGCTTATGCGCAGGTCAGCTTCGGGATCTCGATATCGGCAAATATTGCCCCACCTGCCTTACCGGTCTATACCCAACCTCCCTGTCCGACGGATGGATATCTCTGGACACCCGGTTACTGGGCTTATGATGATATAGACGGATATTACTGGGTACCCGGAGTCTGGGTACGACCGCCCATGGTCGGTTATTTATGGACCCCTTGTTATTGGGGCTATTCAGGCGGTGTTTATGGATGGCACGCCGGCTATTGGGGGCCACATATCGGCTTCTACGGCGGCGTGAACTATGGATATGGATACGGAGGCTCCGGATTTGGAGGGGGAAGATGGGAAGGTGGTGCTTTCCGGTATAATACGGCCGTCGTGAATGTTAACACCACGGTAGTGCACAACACTTATATCGACCGTACCGTCGTGGTCAACAATACTACGGTGGTGAATAACCGCACCAGCTTCAACGGAGGTCCGGGCGGTATTTCTGCCAGACCCACCGTCCGGGAACAGGCTGCCGTACAGGAGCGGCATGTGGCAGCTACTTCAGAACAGTCGACCCATCAGCAGACGGCAAGCCGGGACCGGAATCAGTTTGCTTCGGTTAACAACGGACGGCCATCGACCGCAGCGATGAATACGGTAAATGGTCAACGGTTCAATCCGCAGGGACATGCGGCTCCTCCCATGGTAGCGCGCGCCAGTCAGCCGATCCATGCCAATCCGGGTCAGCATGGGGCTGCGACCGCAGGCAACCAGCCGCATACGAACGGCGCGAACCAACCGCATACGGCCCCGGCGAATCAGCTGCACACTGCCTCTGCCAACCAGCCCCATCCGTCTGCCCAACCGCATACGGGTCAGCCTAATCAGCCGCATACAGCTTCACCGGCTCAGCAGCATTCGACCGTTTATAGTCAACCACATACCAATCCGCAGCCGCATACGATGTCGCAGCCGCATAATAACCCGCAGCCGCATCCAACGTCACAGCCGCACAATAATCCGCAGCCACATAATAATCCACAGCCGCACAATAATCCGCAGCCGCAACAGCACCAGGCGCCACGTCCACAGCCGCAGGCTCATCCGGAGCAGCCGCACGAAAGACATCGTTAACATATTATAGAGATCATAAAAAGACCTGCCTTCGGGCAGGTTTTTTTAGGCCTTCCCCGGCGCGCGTTGATCAACGCCCCTCTATTCTAACATTTAGCACTTTTTTGTCATTTTATCAAAATTTTTTTGAGAAGACGAGGGCGCTGAAATGTGCAAAAATCAATTCAGGCCCGATGGGGCTGCAATAGGAAAATCCGGCCCGGTTTTTTCCACAATATGTGCATATTTATGGGGAGGAAATATCGAAATCAAAAAATACTTTCGTTAGCTCCCTACCCACCCGAAAGCTATTCTTTAAATCTATTAAAAAACAGCTACTGATTTATGGTAACAAAAAAGCAATCTATGAAGGGCTTGTCCTTCCCCCGCCGCTTCACTAAAGATGACACCAATGTGTTTGATCAGTTCGCTTATGACTATCGTACCTCTGTGATCCGTAATCCGAGCGGGGAAGTGGTATTTGAAATGACAAATGTGGAAGTGCCCAGGCAGTGGAGCCAGATTGCTACAGATATTCTTGCCCAGAAATATTTTCGTAAAGCGGGTGTCCCCCAACCCGATGGCTCCCTGGGGAGAGAGTCCTCCGTGAAACAGGTGGCTCACCGGATGGCTAATTGCTGGAGGGTATGGGGAGAACGTAATGGTTATTTTGCTTCTTCGAAGGATGCGCAGGTCTTCTACGAAGAGCTGGTATATAGCATTCTGGACCAGGCCTGCGTGCCCAATTCGCCGCAGTGGTTCAATACCGGCCTCCATGAGAGCTATGGCATCACCGGTAAGCCGCAGGGACACTATTTCGTAGACCAGGCGGACGGGATGCTCAAAAAATCTACTTCGGCCTATGAGCGGCCACAGCCTCATGCCTGCGCCCGATACAATACCAAAATTTTTACGGATAAGGGAATTTTCGATATCGGTGAGATCGTTGATAATAATCGAACAGACCTTAGCGTATTTGATGGGAATCAGTATGTTAAGATTCTGGCAACGAAAAATAACGGCGTAAAAAGTGTTTATCGGGCCACATTGGCCAACGGTAATTTTATTGAATTTACAGACGACCACCTTGTCTGGAATGCAGATAAACGCACCAAAGACGGGAGCGAATACGGATGGGGAGCGTTGAAAACGCTGGTTGGTAAAAAAGTGCAACAATTCTCTTTATCCGCGGCGATCCCTGAATTGTCGCTTGTAGAGGAAATGGCAAATGAGGCAAATGCCGGAGATGTAAAATTTAATCTCATTGACAGCTACTTCCAAAATCCTTCTTCTTATGAAGACCTAAATGGGGATGTTTTAATCAGGAAACTACAAAAAGCTGCTCTGGCCGGATGGATAATAGGGGATGGTTATTACGGCAAATACAATCGCAATAAGAAAACCACGATGTTTGGTGCGATAACGATCAATGAGGATGAATATGCATTCGTAAGCGGCTTGTTCACTGATATTTTTGGTACACACAAGACAGTTGTTCGAAAAAATATTAGCGACCTGTACCGGATCGTGAAACATGATTCTAAAAAGGTGGATCCCTTTGTAGAGGAATATGAATTGAATCAGACTTCTTCGACTGCATTTGTTCCTGATACTATTATGAAAGGCTCTTTGGCTGAAAAAGCCGCCTTTCTTCGTAGTCTTTTTCAGGCGGATGGCACTGTCAGAATCAGGAAGGAGGATGGCAGGAATTCCGGGGATATTGTGTTGACTACCATCAGCGAAGAACTGGCGCACGGAGTGCAAATGCTGTTATTATCAGTAGGTATTTACAGTAATATCTCATTGGTAAATGACAGTAGGGAAGACCGGCATAATAGGTTTCAGGTAATTATAGCGTATTTTTCAGAAAGAGTGAAGTATGAACAACTTATAGGATTTGTAAGTAGTGAAAAAAGGTCGAAACTCAGAAATTTGAACGATTCGGTCGATGGGAAAAGGAAAAAAGATTTATCGGAGCTTACCGTAGTCAACATTGATTATATAGGCGAGGAAGAAGTTTATGATATTCAAACAGCCTCTTCACAATTTTCGGCAAATGGAATTATAGTTCATAATTGTTTCATCCTCAGCGTAGATGACGATCTGGTCAACGACGGGGGCATTATGGACCTTTGGGTCCGCGAAGCCCGTATCTTCAAATACGGCTCCGGGGTGGGAACGAATTATTCCCATATCCGCGGAGAAGGGGAGAAGCTGAGCGGCGGCGGTACCTCCAGCGGGCTGATGAGCTTCCTGAAGATCGGAGACCGGGCCGCCGGTGCCATCAAATCCGGGGGAACTACCCGGCGTGCCGCCAAGATGGTGTGCCTGGACCTCGACCATCCGGAAATCCTGGATTTTATCAACTGGAAAGTAGAAGAAGAGAAGAAGGTCGGGGCGCTGATCGCCGCCGGTTATCCCAGTGATTATGAAGGGGAAGCGTACAAGACCGTCTCGGGTCAGAACTCGAATAACTCCATCCGCATAGGCAACGATTTTTTTAAAAAGCTGGAAAATAACGAAGACTGGGAACTGACCGCACGCAGCGACGGAAGGATCATGAAAAAAATTCCTGCAACGGAAGTCTGGAACCAGATTGCTTACGCAGCATGGCGTTGTGCGGACCCGGGTACCCAATACGATACCACCATCAATGAATGGCATACCTGCCCTAGTGGTGGCCGTATCCGGGCCAGCAACCCCTGCAGCGAGTACCTGTTCCTCGACAACACTGCTTGTAACCTGGCTTCCGTGAACCTGCGCCGGTTCTACGACGAGAAGACCAATACCTTCGATGTAGAAGGCTTTGAGTACAGCGCCCGTCTATGGACTACCGTATTGGAAGTGTCTGTCCTGATGGCGCAATTCCCCTCCAAAGAGGTAGCGCAGCTATCGTACGATTACAGGACACTGGGACTCGGGTATGCCAACCTTGGCTCGATGCTGATGGTTATGGGAATTCCTTACGACAGTGAAGAAGCCCGGGGCATTGCCGGGGCGATTACGGCTATCATGACCGGTGTCGCCTATAAGACCTCGGCAGAGCTGGCTGCAGTCCAGGGCGCCTTCCCCCGCTACGAAGAAAACAAGGAGAGCATGTTGCGTGTCATGCGCAATCATCGGCTGGCCGCTTATGATGCCGACGAATATGAAGGGCTGGAAACCAAACCGCAGGGCATCAAGGCCCAATACTGTCCGGATTATTTATTAAAAGCAGCCACCAAAGCCTGGGACGAGGCCGTGCAGCTGGGCGAGAAACACGGTTACCGGAACGCTCAGGCCACGGTGATCGCCCCTACAGGTACGATCGGGCTGGTAATGGACTGCGATACGACGGGCGTAGAGCCGGATTTTGCACTGGTGAAATTCAAAAAACTATCCGGGGGCGGCTATTTTAAGATCATCAATCAATCTGTACCGGCAGCCCTTCGGCACCTGAAGTATACCGATAAGCAGATCGATGCGATCATTAAATATGCCGTTGGGTCCGGAACTTTTGCCGGCGCTCCCGCCATCAATCATCAGTCCCTCAGCGAAAAAGGATTTATTGCCGAAGAGATCAAAAAGCTGGATGCCGCCGTTGGCTCCGCCTTCGAGATCGGCTTCGTCTTCAACGTATATGCCCTGGGAGAAGAATGTCTGCAGCGCCTGGGATTCAAACCCGCCCAATACTATAATTTCGAGTGGAGCCTGCTGGAGGCGCTGGGCTTCTCCGAAGAAGAGATCGAAGCCGCCAATAATTACGTTTGCGGCACCATGACCGTAGAAGGGGCGCCTCTCCTGAAAGACGAACACCTGGCTGTTTTTGACTGCGCCAACAAATGCGGTAAGAAAGGCGAGCGCTTCATCCATGCGCACGGACATATCCGGATGATGGCCGCCGCACAGCCTTTTATCAGCGGAGCTATTTCCAAGACGATCAACCTGCCTAATGAGGCAGTAGTGGAAGAGATCGCCGATTCCTATATGCTGAGCTGGCAGCTGGGGCTGAAGGCCTGCGCACTCTACCGGGATGGCTCTAAACTATCACAACCGCTCAGCACCAAATCCGATAAGAAGAAAAAGGAAACGGAGGCCGAAAAAGAAGAAGCTGTTTCCGGCATCGGCGGCGAAGCCGCGCCGGTGAACAATGAGTCCAATATTGTCGACCTGGGCAAACTCACCGTACAGGAGCTGCTGGAAGAAGTGCAGAAGAGGGTACAGGCTTCTCCCGATACCAAGCTGAAAAGAGCCCTGGCTACCATCGTCGAGCGCAGGACCCTGCCCGCCAAACGCCGCGGGTTTACCCAAAAAGCCAAGATCAACGGACAGGCTATCTTTTTACGCACCGGTGAATACAGCGATGGAACGGTAGGCGAGATCTTCATCGATATGGCGAAAGAAGGGGCTACCATGCGCAGTATGTCGAATTGCTTTGCCATTGCTATTTCCATCGGCCTTCAATACGGAGTGCCGCTGGAAGAGTTCGTAGAGAAGTTCGTCTTTACCCGGTTCGAACCATCCGGTATGGTAGACCACCCGAATATCAAGAGCACTACTTCCATCGTGGACTTTATATTCCGGTCACTGGCTTATGAATACCTGGGCCGGACCGACCTGGTACATGTGCTGGACCGGCCTGAAGTAGCGAATACCGGGGCCGATGACTGGGACGAAATACCCACCTCCCTGGAGTATGATAAAAGGACGCCGGAATTAAGCGATGTGCGGATCGTAGCAAAGGCCGGTACGCCGGGTGCCGGACCGGGTACTCCCGGCGGGACGACGCAGGGCGCTTCCGGCGCGGGTACGCAGGGATATACTTCTCCCGCGGGAAATATCTCTTCTGCCGCCCATGCTGTCCATACACACCGGACCGCGGCGACGCCCCGGCAGGATAACGGGCTGGATGCGATCAATGCGGCGGCAAAGAGCATGCAGAGCGACGCTCCTGCCTGTAATACCTGCGGGCATATCACCATCCGCAGCGGAACCTGCTATAAATGCCTGAATTGCGGCAATAGCATGGGATGCAGCTAGTGGCGGGCAGGCGCCGGCCGGCCGGCGGATTTGTCTTTTTACTGGGGTACCCTTAGTAAAACAGTTTTTTTCCTATACGAATTGACAGTACTTTTCCTTGCAAGTGAAGAGAAGCAAGGGTTTACCCTTAGATAATTTTATAAGTTTCTCTTCGTTAATATAATCCGTAAATAACCTAAACCCGAAAAACATGAAACGTATCCTGGCCGCCCTTGTTATTCTTTCTTTTTTGTCCTCCTGTAGCCGAAGCGTTACACCTGGTGAGGCAGCTAATCGTCACTATGGTCATTGCAGGGACGTCCGTTAAGGGATCCGGCAACTAATTTCTGGCAACAACAATCTCGATCGACAGTAGGCTTGTGCCGAAGATGCGCTGAATTTTTAAAGCGCATCTCCGGCACATCTTTTATTCAGGAGCCTCCCGGATGGAAGAGCCCCTTTTTTCTTATTTTCGCCCCTTACTAATCGGACGAGGAATGACTATTCAATTCGGATATAATAAGAAACAAGTGCTGGATGGCTTGCGCGGCCACTTTTTCGGCCGGCCGGAAATAAAGATCCTGGTGATCCTCATCAATGTTTTTGCTATTTTATCCGCGATCCTGTTTGCGCTGAAAAGGATTCAACCGCTGCCTTTTCTCATTTTTTCGGTGCTGTGGTTTTTCCTTTGGATCTCCATCCGGAGGATCCTGCCCCTGAGCATTTATAAGAAATCGGCCACTTTCCAGGATACTTTCATCCTGAGCCTGGAAGAACAGGGCATCCTGCTGGAGACAAAAAGAGGGCAGCAGTTATGGGAATGGAAGGATTTCAGCGGATTCAAGGAAACAGCCTATTTTTTCCACGTATATTTCGATGCCCGCTCCTTCTTCCTGATCCCCAAGGACTCTTTTAAGGATATTACCGAGATCCAGGCTGCCCGGCAGTTGTTGAAGGAAAGGATAAAGCGTTAACAAATAGTTGTTTTTAACAGTTCCCTGCACGATTAATTTTCCCTTATTAACAAACTTGTCTACCTTGCTACCTTCCACAATAATTCCCCCTAAAAAGGGTTTATAAGATTGCCAGTATCCTGGTTATCAGGATATCAGCCGGAAAAGCTCCTTTATGACTAAACTCAGTTTCAACAATAAGAAAAATTCCTTCTACGCTAGCCTCAAGGCCTCTGTAGATCAATACTTTACTACCCAAAAGATCAAAAAGACCGGGAATTGGAAATTATATTCCAAGACAATCGTCCTGATCCCCAGCGCCCTGATCATTTATGTGGGCCTGATATGGCTCTTCCGCAGCTCCGGACCGGCAGCTTCCGGAGGCCTCGTTTTCGCAGGAATAGCATTCTGCGGGATTTTAGGGCTGCTGCTGGCCAGTATCGGCTTCAACGTGATGCATGATGCCTGCCATGGCAGCTATTCCACCCGGGGCTGGGTAAATGACCTTATGGGCCTCTCCCTGAATGCCCTTGGCGGGAATGCCTTTATCTGGAAATTCAAGCACAATATCATCCACCATACCTATACCAACGTCGACGGCATCGACGATGATATCGCCAAAAGCCCCGTAATGCGCCAGTGCCATTCCCAGAAATGGGTGCCTGCCCACCGGTTCCAGCATATCTATGTGGTCCTGGTCTATGCCATCTCCTCTATTGCCTGGGTGGCCATGATGGACTTTAATAAATATTTCAAACGGAAAATAGTCTCTACCCCCCTGCAGAAAATGAGCGTTAAAGAACATGTCATTTTCTGGCTTAGCAAGGTATTATATGCGGTCTTTTACGTGTTGGTCCCCGCTTATTTTGTGGGATGGAGCACCTGGGCGATCGGGTATCTTTCCATGGCGATGATCCTGGGCCTGACCCTTGCCATCGTCTTCCAGCTGGCGCATGTGGTAGAGAACGCCGAATTTGTCCATATTGAAGAGAATGACACGATAAAGCTGGACGAAGAGTGGGCCATCCACCAGGTGAAGACCACTGCTAATTTCGCACCCCGCAACAAGCTCATCTCCTGGTATGTGGGAGGGCTGAATTTCCAGGTGGAGCATCACCTGTTCCCCCGTATCAGCCATGTGCATTATCCTGCGATCAGCAAGATCGTTAAGGAGACCTGCCGGGATTTCGGGATAGCCTACAATGAATTCCCCACGATGACCCGGGCCATTGCCTCGCATTTCCGCATGATGCGGGAATTGGGCAGGAAGCCGGCTTAATACAATTCCACTACCCCATCCACAGGGATCTGCCTGTCTTTGTGGGAGCCATCCACCGAAATCGTCCGATCCTTATCGGATCGGGCAATATGATCGGCTGTCCGGCCGGCGGCCCCGGATCCGGCCAACGGCGTTCCCTCTGCAGGAGTTCTGTCTGCTAAAGGAAGGCCGCCCCTGTCCCGCACATCCGCTATGCGGCAGCCGGGAGCGATCACAAAGATCACCAGTAGCAGCGGCGATTTTACAAATTGGTACTTCATGGCATCCCTAATTTACTATAAATGCCAGGGGCGAATACCGGTATTCAACGAACGACAGGGCTGAGTATACAAAAGGCGCTTAACGACGGCCCATCGCAATTCATCCGGCGGAGCATTTCAGGAACCCCGCTCCAACAGGGCCAGGACTAATTCTTTATAGCTTCTGCCGATAGGGATCTGCTTATTATTGATTTCGACGTCGGTGGTGGTGAAGGCGCTGATCTTATCTTTTGCCACGATGAAAGAGCGATGGATCCGCAGGAAATTATTCTGAGACAACAGCTCCTCGATCCTGCTTAACTGGAATTTTGTGAGAATATTTTTTTCTTTCGTGCTGATCTTGACATACTCCCGAAGGCTTTCAATGTAAAGGATCTCATCGAGAAAAACTTTTACTTTCTTTTTGCCTACCGAAAAGAAAAAATACGTTCTTTCACCAGGGTTGACCGCCGCCGGCAGCGTAGACACAGGCTGTTGCTGGTGCAGCTTATTGACCGCTTTCAGGAACCGGCTGAATCGTACCGGTTTGAGGAGATAGTCGATCACGTTGAGCTCAAACCCCTCCAGGGCGTATTCCTTATACGCAGATACGATAATGACCGGAGGCGGATTTCTCAGCGACTCCAGGAACTCCAACCCCTTGATCTTAGGCAGATGGATATCTAAAAAGATCAGGTCTATCTTTTCTTTTTGTAATATTTCCATCGCGTAGATGGCATCCGCGCAAACGGACCGGAGCTCCAAAAAAGGAACCTGTTTCAGATAGTCCGTGAGGATCTCCGCCGACAGAGGTTCGTCTTCTACTATGATGCAACTATATTTCAACATGGCTTTCTAAATTAATGGAAAGGTTTACGACAAAGGTATCTCCTCCGTTGTGCACGTCGAGCTCATATTCCCGATAGGTAAGCTCCAGCTGCCTTTTTACATTGATGAGCCCGATATTATTCCTGGGCGTATCGGAATGGATATTTTCGTTGGTGTTTTCAATGGAGAAATTGAGCTTCCCTTCTTTTGCCTTAATATCGATATGGATAAAAGACTCGAACCTTGTCTCGCTGATCCCATGTTTAAATGCGTTCTCGATGAAGGGGAGTAAGAGCCCGGGAGTTATGCGGTAGTCATCCCTGTCGATCTCTTTATGACAGCTCACCGAAAGCCTGTCGTTATAGCGCATCATCTCCAGTTCGAGATAGTCTTCCAGCAGCTTGACCTCATCGGTCAGACTGATAAAATGCCCGTCTGATTCATATAACAGGAACCGGAGCAGCTCCGATAATTTCATGACCACTTCCGCCGTGTCATCGGATTTTTTCCGGGCAAGGGCATAAATATTATTCAGGGTATTCATCAGGAAATGAGGGTTCGTCTGATTCCGGAGAAATTTTAATTCGGCCTCCAGCTTGGCTTTTACCAGGCTCTTCTCCTTTTCCTTCCCTGCCAGCTGAATACGTACGAATTTTATAGAAGCGGCCAGCCCTGCAATAAAGCCGAAGTCCATCGTGGCGACCAGGATACTTCGGACTTCCAGCCAGGGAGAATTTCCCAATAGTCCATGGTAAACCGTAGGAAATATGTAGTAAGTGGAAATTGCCCGGGAAATAAGGATGCATAGGAAGAATACCCCGATGATCTCTGCAATCGTCCTGTATAGCGGAGATCCACCGGCAACTATTTTTTTGATAGAGACCAGCAGGAGAAAATAGCTGATCAACAATTTGGGGATCAGCGTCACCAGGGTGGAGACCGTGGCCATTTCCAGTATCTGGCCATCGGGGATACCGGGCAAGGAAGGACGGACCCATGTAAAGGACATAACAAGGTCCTGTAATGTATAGAGTACCCAGAAAGCAATATGCAGGAGCAGCCTCTTCATCCGTTCATGGTAACATGCTATTCATGTCGTATAAAATTCGGCAAAAATAGCTTGCCGGATGGAAAAATAATAGATAGGGGCTTCCTGCGGACCAGCAACCTTGATGAACCTACCAACGGCAATGATGTGCTTAATCGGGTAGTATGGCCTGGAGGAGTTGCTCCCGGTAGACTGGCTGGCCGGCAACCGCCGGCGATAAGGATATTTGTCGGCGGAAGGGCACTTAACGTCTTCCACCAGAAAGCTCCTTATATGGAAAATATCACCCGGTCGGGCCGCATTCTATTTGCTATTCCCTGGATCATTTTCTGCATACAGCATTTTATTTATGCCGATTTTGTTACCACCCTCGTTCCGGCGTATATGCCATTCAGATTATTCTGGGTGTATTTTACGGCGATAACGATGTTCGCCGCCGGTATCAGTTTTATCATTAACGTGAAGGTAAGGCTGGCCGCTACGCTGCTGGGCATCATGCTGTCGATCTTTGTTTTACAGGTGCATACTGGCATGATGACGGCGGACCTGTATAGTACTATGAACTGGACAAGGACCTTGCAGGATATCGCCCTGGCAGGGGCTGCTTTTGCCCTCGCGGGCAGCGGGGCCCTTGCCGGCGGGACCGGAAAAAGAAGGTTTTTCGTGGTTGGTAAAGTTGATCTCAATACGGTGGCCCGGTACCTGTATGCCCTCCCGCTGATCCTTTTGGGCGGGCAGCATTTTTTCGCGGTGAGTTTTGTAACAGGGAGAATCCCTGCCTGGTTTCCCCTGCGAATTTTCTGGGATTATTTGATGGGATGCCTGATCATCGTGATGTCGGTCTGTATCGTCCTTAACAAAAAAGCACTCCTGGCTGCCAGGGTATTGGGAGCGGCTTTATTATTGTTTGCCTTGCTGCTGCATGTCCCGTTATTGGTGACCGATAGCAGGAACGGGCAGGAATGGACCAGCTCCATGCTGGACCTTGCCATAGCGGCCGGAGCGCTGCTCATCGCTCGCCCTACTCCGTTCGCAAATTCTTAACGGGGTTGGCGATGGCAGCCTTAAGCGCCTGGAAGCTCACCGTCGCCAGGGCGACCAGTACCGAAAGGATCCCGCCGGTTACAAAGACCCATCCGCTGATGGGAATCCGGAAAACATATTGCTGCACCCACTGGTGTACGAAATACCAGGTGATGGGAGTGGCAATGACAAAAGCAATTCCGATCAAAAGGACAAACTCTTTGGAGAAAAGATAAACGATATTCGCTGCGGTAGCGCCCAGCACCTTGCGGATGCCCACCTCCTTGATCCGTTGCACGGCCATAAAAGAAGCCAGACCATAGAGGCCCAGGCAACTGAGGAAGATCGCAATGCCGGCGAATATTTTATAGAAGAGGGATAGTTGACTCTCTTCCGAATAGAAGCTGGTGATCCGCTCATCCAGGAACTGGTATTCGAAGACATAGCTGGGATAAGCGTCGTTCCAGATTTTCCCGATCTCGCCAAGAGCGGCGGAAACATTGTTCCCCTCTATTTTTATACTCGCGCCGGAAAAATTCTTCCTGACATTGCACATAAACACAGGGGCTATCGAATCCTTTAAAGAGGAGGAATGAAAATCCTTGACTACGCCCACGATGGGACCTACGGCAAAGCCGTCCCAGCAATTTATATCTTTCTGAAGGATATCGTGGGGGTTGGAGAATCCCAACCTTTTAGCCAGGGTCTCATTCACCAGGAACTCTTTGATCGAATCGGTGGTGGTAATGTTCCGGCCGGCCACCAGGGGCAAGGAATAGGTGCTTAGATAACTGGCATCCACCCACTTGACGAGCGAGGCAAAATCGGTTTCTTTGGCGGCATGATCAAATTTAAAACCGGTCCACCAGTTTTCATTGTCCGCCAGATAGTTGCTGCCGAAGCTCACCTGCCGGACACTCCTCAGACTTAATAGCCGGCTGCGCAGATAGTCGATCTTGCTGCGGCCGGCACTGTCTGCCGGGAAGGCCACGTTGACAATGGCTTCCTTATTGAACCCCATCGGGCTATGCTCGAAATAGTTGATCTGCCGAAGGATCAGCAGCGTTCCGATGATCAGCGCCTGGGCAATGATAAATTGAAAGACGACGAGGCCCCGTCTCAGGGTAATACCTTTGGTGCTCCGGACCGTGAGCTTGCTCTTCAGTGCGTTAATAGGATTGAAGGAAGAGAGTACCAGGGCAGGATAAAAGCCCGCCAGCAGGGTAACCAACATCGTGATCCCGGCAAGGAATAATAAGACGGGGACCTGCCGGAACAATTCAAAACGTAAAGGGATATCCAATACCGTACCGATGGGGCCGAGCAGCACACTGGTGAGGAAGAGGGCCAGTAATACTCCCGTCAGCACGAGTAGTAAAGTTTCTAAAAGGAATTGCCTGGTCAGCTGCGCGCGGTTGCTGCCCAATACTTTGCGCACTCCCACCTCCCGGGCCCTGTTGACGGCCTGCGCCGTGGAGAGGTTGATGAAATTGACACAGGCGATAATGAGGATGAAGGCCGCGATCAGCCATAGGGTGCGGATACGTTCCGGCGTGATCGCTTTACCGCCATAACTACCGCCTTCCGGATTGAAATGCACTTCGTGCAGGGACTGCAGGATCTGCGTGTTCTTATTATCGTGAGACCTGTATTTTTTGGAGAAGGCGCCCAGCTGCCGGTTCATAGCAGCAACATTGGTGTTTGGCGGCAACAGCACATAACAACCATGGTTACTGTTCATTGTCCACCATTCTGTCACTTTCGGAAAAGAGGAGATGCTATAGGGTATCACGATGCTCAGCTGAAAATCCGTATTAGCCGGGGGATCAGCCAGGATGCCTGTGACGGTGACGACCTCGTGAATATCCAGGCTCAGCGATTTGCCTATCGCCTGTTGCCAGCTGCCGAAATATTTCTCGGCCGTGGACTTCGTCAGCACGGCGGAATTGCGGTTTGACAGGGCTTTGGCCGGATCGCCTGCCAGCCAGGAGAACTGAAAGATGCGGAAAAAAGAAGGGTCCAGCAAAAAGGCTCCCGTTTTTTCCTTGAATTTCTTTTCCATTTGCCCCGCTTTGTTCAGTACCTGGACCTGCATATTGGGCAGGGAGAACATCCCGGCAACCGTCAGGTCGGGGAAATCATTTTTCAGGGCCGTTGGCAGTGGCAAGGGAACGGCTGAATTGCCTCCGTGACTATCCGTCGGGTTCACCGTCATGACCCGGTAGATGCGATCCTTATTAGGATGGAATTCGTCAAAACTTTGCTGGTACCGGATGAATACGAAGATGATCAGACAGACAGCTATGCCGACGGCCAGCCCCGTGATCGTAATAATGGAATAGACCTTATTACCGGCCAGGGTTCTGTAGGCAGTCTTGAAATAGTTTTTAAACATTGGCAGTGATTTTGAGTTCGGGGAATAAGCTTCATTAAAAATGCCAGTTTCTCACGGAATTGATTATCAGTTTTTTACATTCCAGCAGGTTGTTGGTACTGTTCGCTTTTGCAACAAGGATTGTATGGTTTCGTCCCAGTTTTGGGGCTAAAATCGCCAGGCATCAGGAGCCTATAATATCCATACGCCTGATCAACCCATTCTCCATCGTATACAAATGTTTGATCCGTCCCTGACTCAGCAGGTTCCCTTTCTTATCCCTTACCGTCTGCTGAACATCCACTTCCACCCTGCCATCCGGCAGTTCCTTCATTCCGACCGGGATCACTTCAGGATCCAGCTCCCTCCACTGCCTGGTCCAATAATCCCTTACGCCATGGTGCCCCTCCACGAAGCCACCTTCCCAGCCATTCGGCCAATACACTTCCGGATGCATCAGCGCGATCGTCGCCTCCAGATCACGCCGGTTAAATGCCGCATAGGCCTGGTTTATTACTTCCCGGATAACGCGAAAATCCATGGTATAAATTTTATTATCTCCGAAATATCGCCCTGATCTCTTCTTCGAAAGAACGATCCTGCATCAGCTTATAACATAGTGTTGAAATAGGGGGAGAAATCACCGGGAAGGTAGCAAAATATCCTATTACAACCGCGGTCAGGTTATATCTTTATCGCGGCTTGTACTTGCTTTTATCGAAGATCTCCCGCGCCGGGGTTCTCATCACCTGCTCCGGGGTAAGCCCGCTGTGCTCTCCCGCATATTTTTTTACCATCTGCCAGCCTACCCAGGCGCCGATATTACCGGGAGAGGCATCGGGCATCGTCAGGGTCTTGGGGCCTTCCCCGATATAGTTTTTGATGATATCGGGATCCACGGTATAGAGGTCGGTATTCGTTAAAAAGAAATTCCATACCGATGCTTCATTGGATGCGCACCAGCTCAGCTGGCTTTGCGTATAGCCTGTCCGGATACTATCGGAGGCGTCCGGAAGCAGTTTCTCCGCCAGCCACCAGTAACGGCCTTTGATGATCATCTGTTCGATCAGGGGCCTGCCCTCGCTGCTATCCGGAAAGATATCCGTTGCCAGGGCATTCAGACAGTTGGCCGTGATATATTCCGGCTCGAAACGCCGGGAAATATAAATGGGATAGAGATCCTGCCCCTTGCCGCTGAGATAGAAAGAGAAATTCCTGCCTGCATAGGATTGCAGTCCGATCGCCAGGGCATAAGACGTGATCGCCACTCCGGGTCCGTCGAAAGGGCCGATAAAGGCTACGACTTTCTGTGGCAGGTTATAATGCGGGAAATAATACTTTACAAAACGAAAGCCCTTGGTCAGTTCTTTTTCCAGCCAGTCCAGCCGCTGATATTTCTCCTCCAGGGAATCTTTTACCGGAAGGTAGCTGACGAAAAACTGCCGGGCAGCAAGAAAAGCCAGATGACTGGTATCGGAAAGAGGGCCGGCTCCCAGGATATTGCCGACGAAATCCCCCGTGAAATAGGGATATTGCTTGCTCAGCCGGTATAGCCCGGGTACGACATTATTCGAGTCCAGGGAAAAGAAGGCGGTGTCAAAGCGTTCGATATGGACTTCTTTCTGGTCGATGCCGGAGATGTCGGGACTCTTGCCATTATGGCCACAGGACGATAACAGCAGGATGAAGAATGCCAGGAATGCAAAAAAGACCTGCAGGGATATGGGCTGAGTGACACGGGTTGACGAGCGCGGTAAGAGGTTTTTCATGACGCGAATTAACAGGAATTTGACCAGATTAACGCGGATAGGAGCGGATTAGTATAAGTAAATCCCTGTGCATGATGCTTTTAACATTTCCTGCCGTTGCGTTGGGATAGTACTCCGCCGGAGATGAGCGATAAAACGAGAAAAATATTGCTAATAAAATTAGTACATTTACTGCTCTAAAATAACAGCTATGAACAATATAAAATTATTTGAGAGCAAACAAATTCGCTCGGTGTGGAATGAGCAGGAACAGAAATGGTACTTTGTAGTTTCGGACGTTATACAGATATTGACCGACACGTCCAATCCCACTGACTATATGAAGAAAATGCGTAAGCGGGACGAAGATCTTTCAAAAGGGTGGGGACAAATTGTCACCCCCCTTTCGATAGCCACTCCGGGAGGGGTACAAAAACTGAATTGTGCTAATGCAAAAGGACTTTTACGTATCATTCAATCTATTCCGTCGCCTAAGGCAGAGCCGTTCAAACTTTGGTTAGCCCAGGTAGGCTCTGACAGACTGGACGAAATAGAAAACCCCGAATTGGCAACACAGCGGACACGAGAATTGTACAAACTCAAAGGCTATCCTGATGACTGGATTGAAAAACGTATGCGAAGCATTGCTATTCGCGAGGAGTTGACCGGGGAATGGAAAAACGGAGGGGTAAAAGAGCAGCTTGAGTATGCAATTTTAACAGCAGAAATCTCAAAGGCTACCTTTGGATTAACACCTGCTGAATATAAAAAAGTGAAAGGGCTGAAGCGCGAAAATCTTCGGGACCATATGAACGACCTTGAATTGATTTTCTCCATGCTTGGGGAGGCTTCGACAACTGCCATTGTAAAAACAAAAAAACCAAAAGGATTTGTTGAAAATAAAGTGGTAGCCAAACAAGGCGGGGCCATTGCAGGCAATGCAAGAAAGGCTTTGGAAATAAGGACGGGTGAAAAAGTAGTTTCCAGGGATAATTATTTACAGGAGAGGGACCTACCTGATCAGCCCGTGAGAAAAAACAAACAATTGAAAAAAGGAGGAGGAAAATAGTTAATGTCCTGTAACTCACTCCATTTTTCCATATTCCCGTAACTTTGCACTATGAAGATCGTTCTGGCACAACAAAATTATCATATCGGGAATTTTGAAGAGAATCTTCGAAAGATCCTGGCTGCCATCCGCCAGGCCAAAGAGGCGGGCGCCGACCTGGTGGTGTTTTCTGAACTGGCAGTCTGCGGCTATCCTCCCCGCGATTTCCTGGAGTTCGACGATTTTATCGTTCAGTGTTATGCATCAATCGACCGTATCCGCGAAGAAGCCGATACGATCGGGGTGATCGTGGGCGGGCCGGAGCGCAATCCAGCCCGGGAAGGCAAGCGACTGTTCAATACCGCCTGGCTGCTCTATCAAAAAGAGATCAAAGGCACTGCTCATAAAACCTGCCTGCCTACCTATGATGTGTTCGACGAAGGCCGTTATTTTGAACCGGCGTACCAGTGGAAGGTGATTCCTTTTAAAGGGACCAATATCGCCCTGACCATCTGCGAGGATATCTGGAACCTGGGTGATAATCCCCTGTACAGGATTTGTCCCATGGACCAGCTGATAGGGCAGGGGCCCGATCTGATGATCAATATCTCTGCTTCTCCTTTCGACTATGATCATGACGAGGACCGCAAAGAAGTGGTGCGTCAGAATGTGGCAAAGTATAAGCTTCCGGTGTTCTATTGCAATGCCGTGGGGTCGCAGACGGAGATCGTCTTTGACGGAGGCAGTCTCGTATATGATGCAGCGGGGCAGCTGGTCAGGGAGTTAAAATATTTCGAAGAGGATTTTGCCCTGGTGGAAATGGCCGTTGAGCCCGAAAGCGGCTTTCTGAAGGGGGCAGCCCATAAGGAAGGGCCGGTACCTCCTATGTTCGAGGAATTATTGCCGGGACTTTCTATCCCCCTCCATACGGGCGAATCCGGTGAAGAGTCTGCGCCCCCCGGCGAAGACATCGTCGCCGGCCAGCGCGAACAGAGCCATTCTGTTCCGGTGGCGGAAAAGATTCATCTGGACGAGGAAATGCGGGTCTCCAGGCTGAAGGACCCGGATAAAGTGATAGAATACCTGGTGCAGGAAGATAATATCCGGGAGATCTATCAGGCCCTGATCCTGGGAATCCGGGATTATTTTTCCAAAATGGGCTTTACAAAGGCGATCCTTGGCAGCAGCGGAGGAATCGATAGCGCCGTCACGCTGGCGCTGGCGGTACAGGCACTGGGAAAAGACAATGTACGGGCCATCCTGCTGCCATCGCCTTATTCCACTTCCCATTCTGTCAGCGATGCCGAGCAATTATCCCGCAACCTGGGGAATCCTTACGATATCATCGCCATCCGGGAAGTCTATGAGTCCTTGCTTCATACGCTCGAACCGGTGTTCAAAAACCTCCCTTTCGGTTTAGCGGAAGAGAATCTTCAGAGCCGCACGCGGGGTAATATTCTCATGGGCATCGCCAATAAGTTCGGCTACATCCTGCTGAATACGTCTAATAAGAGTGAGCTGTCTACGGGATATGGAACGCTGTATGGAGATATGGCGGGTGGTCTCAGTGTGTTGGGAGATGTCTATAAGCTGCAGGTATATGCGCTTGCCCGGTATATCAACCGGGAAGGAGAGATCATCCCATCGAATATCCTGGACAAAGCCCCCTCGGCCGAGCTGCGGCCCGATCAGAAAGACAGTGATAGCCTGCCGGAATACGATATCCTGGATAAGGTCTTGTATCAATATATCGAGAAAAGACAAGGACCCCGCGAGATCATTGCAATGGGCATCGGGGAGGCGCTGGTGAAGCGGATTCTCAGGATGGTCAATAGCAATGAATACAAGCGCAACCAGTTCTGTCCCATTATCCGCGTCAGCTGTAAGGCTTTCGGAGTGGGAAGACGGGTGCCGATCGTCGGGAAATACTTATCCTGAGTCCCGGGAACAGGACCTTATCAAGTCCGGAATGCCGGACATTCCGCGACTAATGTTTTAAATTAACTATATACCAGATATTGAAGCCGTAGACGGTCGTGTCTTTATACAAGACCATTTTGGTGCTGGTCATGCTTAATATATTGATACCGTTCGCCAGTATGGGATTGGCATCGGATTTAATGACCGACTGGCCGGTGCCGCTGAAGCTCCAGGTGAAGGCTGTCGTCTGGGGATCGGTGGAATTGCATTTGGTAGCGCCTTCATCCATTACTCCGGTACTATCTTTATTAAAAGTATAAGTGTTGTCTTTCTGGCAGGGTAAGATGGACGTCGTATCGACTGCATCGATGATGCCATCCTTGTTCTGGTCGACGCCTGACGAGTCGAATTTCCAGCTTGCTTCCGTAATAAGGGTTGTTCGGGAAGAAGTATTGGAAGAAGAGGTGTTTTTCTTGCAGGCTGTCCAGATGGTCAGGGAAGCCAGCGCTATCGCGCAAGGGAGTATCCAACGGGTTTTTCTCATAATAATACGGTATAAAGGTTAGGTGTAAAACAGTTAAATGCTTGATTTAATTGTATTATGGAGCTATATAAGCAATATTCAGGCCAGTCTGGCCGTAGGAGAATTCCCTGGGATTTAATGCTTTAAAACGATGATATAGCGGGTATTGATCCCGCCCAGCTTCTGATCCGCATACATTTCCAGCCGTTGATTGGTCAATGCACGGACTTTATAATACTGATCTTCGAAGTAGATGGTGCTGTCATTGTTCTGGAAGGACCACATGAAGGGAAGGCTTCTTGGTTCGGTGGCTTTGCCTTTTATTTTGCTTTCCACCAGGGCGCCGGTGCCGTCTGTCTTGAAAATGATGGTGTTATCTTTATCGCCGCCTGCGATCCGGGGATCCAGTGCATCAAAGATCCCATCGTCATCTGAATCGAACCCCGCCTTTTCATATTTCCAGGGAGTCCCGGTGAGCAATTCCAGATCCCGGGAGGAGGCATCCTGCCTGCCGCATCCGGCAAGGGACAGAACTACGATCGGGGCTAATATGGTACGTTTCAAAAACATCCTGCCAGGCATTTACACTTGGACCATTGAAGATCCTCCGGGTTTAAAACTCCCCATGAAATCTTTTATTGCCGCAGGCCATTAAAATACTATTAAAAGCCAAAATTTAATTTTCCCTGTAACTTGGCAAGCTAGTTGCGCAGTGAATTCGTTATTTTGCAATCTAATTTTCAGAAATATGCTCTATACGGCTGAGGATATCAGACAATTGAATACAAAGATCCAATATCAGGCTGGCTTTATCGACAGGCTCCGGGATGAGGTAGGAAGGGTGATCGTGGGACAGCACCATATGCTCGACCGGCTGCTGATCGGCCTGTTAAGCAATGGCCACGTCCTGCTGGAAGGGGTGCCGGGCCTGGCAAAGACCCTGGCCATTAAATCCCTGGCTATGGCGATCGATGCCAAATTCAGCCGTATCCAGTTCACGCCGGACCTGCTGCCGGCGGATGTGATCGGAACGATGATCTATAACCAGCAAAAACATGAATTTGTCGTTCGGAAAGGGCCCATTTTCGCCAATTTCATCCTGGCGGATGAAATCAACCGCGCTCCCGCCAAAGTACAGAGTGCGCTGCTGGAGGCGATGCAGGAGCGGCAGGTGACGCTGGGAGATACCAGTCACAAGCTGGAAGAGCCTTTTCTGGTATTGGCTACGCAGAATCCCCTGGAACAGGAAGGCACTTATCCGCTGCCGGAAGCGCAGCAGGACCGGTTTATCATGAAAGTGATCGTAGACTATCCTACCAAGCAGGAAGAGCAGATGATCATCCGTCAGAATGTGCAGGGCCTGCAGTCGCAGAAGGTAGAGCAGGTGGTATCCATGCAGGAGATCCTCCAGGCCCGCGACCTGGCCAGACAGATCTATATGGATGAGAAGGTAGAACATTACATTTTAGATATCGTATTCGCCACGCGGACACCGGAGAAGTATAAGCTGGAAAAGCTGAAGCCGCTGATCGCCTATGGAGGCAGCCCGCGCGCCAGCATCAACCTGGCCCTGGCGGCAAAGGCCAATGCCTTTCTGAACAAACGCGGTTATGTGATCCCCGAAGACGTCCGCACGATCTCCAAGGACGTGCTCCGGCATCGTCTCGGACTGACGTATGAGGCCGAGGCGGAGAGCGTGAATGTAGAGCAGGTGATCGATGAAGTATTAAAAGCAATACCCATACCTTGATACTCACAACGGCAGAAATATTGAAGAGGGTGCGGGAGCTGGAAATTAAAAGCAAGCGTCTCACCCGCCATCTTTTTACGGGCGAATACCACAGCGCTTTCAAAGGGCGGGGGATGAGCTTCCGTGAAGTGCGGGAGTATGCCGCCGGGGATGATATCCGGTTCATCGACTGGAATGTCTCGGCCCGGTTTAACCACCCTTTCAGCAAGCTCTTCGAGGAAGAGCGGGAGTTGACCGTGATGTTGCTGGTAGATGTGAGCGCCAGTTCCCTGTTCGGAACGGTGCATGCCCGCAAAAAAGACCTGATCACGGAGATCTGCGCCATACTGGCTTTTTCCGCGATCAACAATAACGATAAGGTAGGGATCATCCTTTTCAGCGATAAGATAGAGAGCTATATCCCTCCGAAAAAAGGAAGGGACCATGTTCTTTATATGGTGCGGCAGCTGCTGACCATCGAGCCCAAGCGGAAAGGGACCAACCTCAATGAGGCTATCCGCTTTTTCAACCGATCCGCGAAACACAATAGCATCGTGTTTCTGCTGAGCGATTTTGTGGACGGCGACCGGTTTGAAGACGCGCTCAAAGTGGCGGGGAAGAAACACGATATGATCGGCATCAAGGTCTATGATAAGATGGATATGGAGCTGCCTGCTATCGGTCTGATCGAGGCAGAGGATTCCGAGACGGGCCGCAGGATCTGGGTGGATACCAATGATTTCCTGGTGCGAACCAATTACCAACAGCATTTCTTTAACCAGACGGAGCAGAGTAAGAGCATTTTCCATAAAGCCGGTTGCGATCTCCTGCATTTACGTACGGACGAAGATTACGTTAAAATATTACAACGATTTTTCGCCAGTCGCCACCGGCCGGGATAGTACATGAGAAACCCCACACTACATATCGCGTTAGCGTCGATGATCTTTTTCCTGGCCCGACCCGTGCTTGCGCAGTCGCCCGCACCTTCGCATGGCCGGCATCCGGGGCATGTGCCCTCCGCCCCCCCGCCGATAGTGGTCAAAGCCACTGTCGATAAACAAAAGATCGTGATCGGACAACCCATACAGCTCATGCTGGAAGCCACCGTTCCGGGCGATGCGCCGCTCACCTGGCCAAACCTGGACAGCCTGCCGCATTTCGAATGGATGGAGAAGGGGAAGATAGATTCCTCCGTCAGTAAGCCGGATGGCCGTTACTATCGTCAATATCTGACCGTCACCAGTTTCGACTCCGGCGCCTGGGCTATCCCCCGGCTTCCTTTCATCGCGGGGAACAAGCGCGTGCTTTCCGATTCGGTGAGGATCGAAGTGGACTATACGAAATTCGATGCCGGTAAGGATTATCATGATATCAAAGATATTGTCGACGTGCCCAACCCTTTCGCAAAGTGGATAGGCTGGATCGTGGCAGCCGTCACGCTCCTGTCGCTGGCCCTGGTGATCTGGCTGGTGCGGAAGAAGAAGCTGCTAAAGCTATTCAGCGTCGTGGAGCAGCGATCCAGGCTGTCGCCTTACGAGGAGGCCATCGAACAATTGGAGAAGCTGGAGAAGCAGCGGCTGCCGGAGAACGGCTCTGTAAAAGCCTATTACACCGGGCTCAATGATATTCTCCGGCAATTCGTCTTCCGTAAATTGAATATTGCCAGTCTCTCGGAGACGAATGAGGAATTGATCGGTAAGCTAAGGCCCTTGCCGGTTACCCCGACCCAGTTCGATGCGCTGGCGGAGACGCTGCGGACGAGCGATTTTGTGAAGTTTGCAAAATATGTGCCGGGAGTATCCGATAATGAACATGCGCTGAGCGTGATCCGCAGTTCCGTCGGGCTGTTGGATAAGATAGGGGAAGAGGAGGAGGCGAAGCACACGGCGGCGGCAACATCACCCGGATCGACTAAATAATCTAATTTCAAAAAAAATAAGTGCTGTACGATTGGTACGAACATATTGAATTCAGCAAGCCGGCATTCTTCGGACTCCTTGTCCTGGTGCCCCTGCTGATCTATTGGGAGCTGCGCCAATCCGGGCGGGCCCAGGGAACCATGCTGGTGTCTACCGTACGCCCTTTTGCGGGACAGCGTTCCTGGAAGAACTGGCTGCGGCCCCTGCCCTTCATCTTACGGCTGCTGGCCTTGTGCTGCCTGATCATCGCACTGGCGCGGCCGCAGACCCGCTATGACGAACAGATGGTGAACGGTGAAGGAATCGATATCGTGCTCTGCCTGGATATCAGCGGCAGTATGCTGGCGCAGGATTTTACCCCCAACCGCATGGAAGCGGCCAAGAATGTTGCGGGTGAGTTCATCGACAACCGGCCTACGGACCGCATCGGGCTGGTGATCTTTTCGGGGGAGAGCTTTACCATGTGCCCGCTGACAACGGATCGTTCGGTGCTGAAGACCCAGCTTTACAATGTACAGAGCGGGCTGCTGGAAGACGGTACGGCGATCGGTTCAGGTCTTGCTACCGGTGTTGACAGGCTCCGCAATTCACCCTCCAAGAGTAAAGTGATCATCCTGCTGACGGACGGAGAGAACAACGGTGGACTGATCGATCCCAATACAGCCAAAGAGATCGCCAAATCCATCGGCGTAAGAGTATATACGATCGGCATGGGAACGGAGGGATATGCGCAGGTGCCCGTACAAACGCCCGGAGGGGTGGTGATGCAGCGGGAGAAAGTCAACATCGATGAGAAGCTGCTGACGCAGATCGCCAAAGAGACCGGAGGACAGTATTACCGGGCTACCGATAATGAGAGCCTGAAAAATATTTATTCGGAGATCGACCGGTTGGAGCGTTCGAAGATCGAAGTGACGGCTATCCGGCGTTATAATGAGCAGTTCTTTCCCTTTGCCCTGGCCGCCGCCCTTCTCCTGCTGTTGGAATTGTCGCTGCGCTGGACGGTATTCCGCAAATTCCCCTGATTTCGAAATCCCGGATCCTCCCAAAGCCCGTAACTTCGCCCCCATGACAGGAAAGGTATATAAATCTACAGGTAGCTGGTATGTGGTGAAGACCCCGGAGGGAGTGATATGGAATGGCCGGCTGAAAGGGGTCCTCAAGCTGGATGGCATCACTTCCACCAATCCCATCGCCGTGGGCGATGAGGTGGAAATGGAGCCGGAGAATGAATCGGATAAGACGGCTATCATAGCGGAAATACATGATCGACGAAATTATATAAACCGGCAATCGCCGTCCCACCGGATGCAGCATCATATCGTCGCGGCCAATATCGACCAATCCCTGCTCCTCGTGACGCTGAAAGACCCCCGGACTTCGCAGGGCTTTATCGACCGGTGGCTGCTGACCTGCGAAGCTTATCATGTTCCTGCCATTCTCGTGTTCAATAAGGCGGATATCTACCGGAAGAAAGAAGAGGAGCGGTTTGCGCAGTGGAAGGCTATGTATGAGGCCATTGGCTACCGGCTCATCCGTATGAGCGTGGAGACCGGCGAAGGGGTGGACACGGTGAAAGAGACGCTACAGGGAAAAATTAGTTTGCTCAGCGGGCATTCCGGTGTAGGAAAATCCTCCTTTCTCAATGCCATCTTTCCGGCCTTGCAGCGTAAGACGCATGGGGTGAGCGGGTGGAGCGGAAAGGGCATCCATACGACGACATTCGCGGAAATGTTCGATCTGCCTGCGACCGGCGGCCCCGCCATCGGCGAATCCCAGGCTACTGCCGGTCTGTCTGCCGCCAATGGCGGCCAAATCATCGATACCCCCGGCATGCGGGAATTCGGGATCGTGGATATTTCCAAACAGGAATTGTCGGGCTATTTTCCCGAGATGCGGGTACTGGCCGGATTGTGCCAGTTCAATAACTGCCTGCATATGGAAGAGCCCGGATGTGTGGTGAAGGCCGCCGTCCAGAAGGAGGAGATCGCCATGGACCGCTATATCAGCTATTGTTCGATCCTGGATTCGATCGAAGAGAATAAGTATTGAGTGAACGAGATGGTACAGAATTCGAACCACTTGGACAAGGATTTGGGATTGCTATCGAAGATGATTTAACAGAATTTGTGAGACAGCGTCCCATAAATTGCCCTGGAATGGAATTTTGGGCCGGATGTGGGTAAGTAGATATTCTGGACTAATATTAGGCTTTCCGTCCATTGGAGCCTGTTATAATAAATAATTTCGGCATAATTAAAGACGGGAAAAGCCATACCTGCTTCTTAGAGATAACTCTTCAGAGGGAGAAAGTGTCTGAATCACCGTGAATTCTTTGGCGCCACTTTTTAAAAGGACAAGCTGAATCGAACCATCCGGATATTCCAAATAGCACTGGTAAGGCTTTAGGTCCTTCGAATTGATCATAAAGGGATAGCCACTGCGAAGCTTTTGCAGACGAAGCTTTTGCACTGCTTCGGTACCTAGTTTTCCGATGTTTTGAAGTGGTGTCATTGCACGCTAAAATACTGCGAAAGTATGGCTGGGCATTGATGATTATTTTATATAATATTTGCTCTAAAGCGAACTTTATAAATAATTGATTTCAAAGGGTAATGGTATTCGATTTGCCGAGTTGCACTGGGGCCTTATTCCTTGATACTTATAACGGGGAGAGTCTACATATTCCTTGAAATAGATATTCGAAGATAGGTGTTGAAGATGTTTGGCCCTGCCAATAATGATCCATAAGACGCTCCGCCTGCAGCAAAGTGGCATGGTTAGGAATCATATCCCACTGCTTCATATCAGCTTTAAAAGGTTGTGTTCCCGAAACTATTTCAACCGAAGCGATTTCACCGGGAAAATTATGTGTTTCAATGTAGTATTTACAATTTTCGATGCTATCAAATAGGAAAAAGGAGTCCTCCCTGCGTGGCTTTTCAACATGTTTTATTTGCCGGATGGCTTCACAGATATACTCCCATAAATAAAACCCTTCCTGAAATGCCATTATTCCTAAAGCTATAAGGTTTTCTACAAAGGCGATCAAGTTGCCTTCCTCGATGTAGTAGTTTTTGTGGTTAGGATTTTTAGTGATAGAAAAAAGCTCAAATTTTCTATTGACGGAACGTGGCATTTGCTGTAAATATGAATCTCCAAATAGTGCTAAACCATTATTTATATTAAAGAAAAAATCCAAAGGGAGGTTGTAGATCGCTGAATAGCTTGTTACTAGCGATAGTAATTTCTCATATTGATTCTTGTTGTTAAGCGTCTGGCTGTAATTTGACAGATTGGTATCTATTATTACTTCCGATTCCAAGGGACTGACTACTTTATAGTACTTCATCGAAAAGGAATTTGACATAAGGGTCATCTAAGTATTTACATCTGAAATGGCTACTCTACCTGTAGCGTTATGGGCACAGCCAGTTGATTAAAGACGGAAGTATAAAGATCAACAGTCTGTGCAGCAGTCTCTATACTGACGATCAGGCTGTACCGGACAGCAGCGTTGTATTTTTCGAGCTTCTTCCGGGTTTTGTACCACCCAGCTTTGGGGAATACGGCAAGGGTGTATCTGGTCGCCAGTTCGGCACCAGAAGTTACTATGAAGTCTTTTTTGATCGATCCTTTATCTCTTACCCGTTCGGATAGAAACCAGGGTTCTTCTCCGCCTTCGTAACCAGGGTCTTCCTCTCCTTCGGCAGTGGCGGAGATTCGCCGCTGGAAGGTGACCAGGTCTTCGGCTGGTTTGATGACCTTGAAGTCCAGGGCGTGGGAGTGGTAATGAAAGCTGTTGGCGTATTGCCGGTTGCCTGGATTGGGGTCAATAAAGTAGGAGAGCGTGACTTTTAACTTGACGTTGGCGGTCGCTAGGTCGTTGAGGAGGATATCCCTCGGCCAGGGTAGGTTATAGAGATGATATTCGTTGTATCGGACGGCTGATGTTTCGAGTCGGTAAGGCTGGATTTGATTTTCCGCGATTAGTGTCAAGCTGTTGCCCGCGCTGTACAGGGCGTCTTCCAGGATAGGTACGCCATAGCCGAAGGTACGCAGGAGGGCCTGTTTTTCGGAATTGGTCGCGCGGCCGAAATTAAGTCCGTTCAGCATAGCCGGTGTCCAGTCTGCGGCGTGGACCATTAACCCGCGGATGGTCTCCGGCTGGTGTTCTGGGTATCGGTGAGATAGCTCGGCAGCCATTTTGGCGGCCAAGGCGGCTGCGCCACTTGTATCGCCAAAGGGCGTAAATGGGAAGCGTAGAAACTCCTTGTCGAGTGACAAGGGTCTCAGGGTATGGATATCGTCCCTTATCCTTGCGTGTTCGACCCCCAGGTTTCCGCCTTCAAAGACTATGTCAGGTTTGATCGGCCATTGTCGTTCCCACATCAGGGAGGTTGAATTGGCAGGCGCCATCCCTCCATGACTAGCCAACGGGCGAACTCCGCGCCATACGCCTTGGTCGATCCGGTCCATCCTTGTATAGGCGCCGACGACCAGGGCATTATATGCCTGGCTGGGGTTGTGGACGGATTCCGTCTGGTTCTTTACGGGATAATCGGCGGCCGTAACGCCTGAGACAAGAAAGTCGACATTGCCGCCGCTGACAATAATCAGTTGTGGCAATGTGGGGTCATAGAGGTTGCCGAATGCGATTTTGTCTATAGCGGAGGACCAGGAGGATGGACGACCGTAGAACGCAATATCGCCATCAGTGACTGCAAGACAGAAAATGCGTTTGTTTTCTGGGTGGGTGACATAAGGAACGCTGCAGGCATACTCCGTAAGAACGCCGTAAAACTCTGGGTCGGTTTTTTCGGCGGGATGGATGATCTTAAAAGATTCGAGGCCGTGATAAATCCTTATACGGTCCGTCGACGCCAGGGCTTGTGTAATATCCCCATATAGGGTCATGCCGGCCATCCCTGTGCCGTGGCCGCCTCGCGGCCATG
>Ga0179596_10000150_pt1 | contig 49280 bp, 40 predicted proteins | sample CZODoug1_1_08_16_FD_155494 | JGI IMG/M metagenome (GOLD analysis project Ga0179596, IMG submission 155494) | Vadose zone soil fungal communities from Angelo Coast Range Reserve, California, USA - CZODoug1_1_08_16fungal (Illumina Assembly) | ecosystem: Environmental > Terrestrial > Soil > Vadose... | reverse complement strand
GCAGCGTGTCCAACCGGCAATTCCCAAAATAATAAAGGCTCATCTTCCTCGCCTCATCACCCGTCTTCCCCGTCCGGCCATCCGCCTTCCCCGCGTCCTCTTCACGGGCTTCCGCCCCGTCCTCCGCTTTTCCCCCAATCCACCGGTTTAGCAACGCCTCCATACGGACCAACAGCTCATCCATGCTAAACGGTTTTTTCAGATAGTCGTTACCCCCACTCCGAAATCCCTTGACAATATCCTCTGTCAGCGTCTTGGCGCTCAAAAAGATAATGGGCATCCCCGGATCGTCGGCCCTGATCGCCCTGGCAACCTCATACCCGTCTTTGGACGGCAGCATAATATCCAGCACACAGATATCCGGCCGCATAGCCCGGTATTCCCCATACGCCAGATTCCCGTCGGCGATCACACTTACCGTATAACCGCTGCTTTTCAACCCGTCACTGACGATCCGCGCCAGGTTAGGCTCATCTTCCACATATAATACTTTCAGAGGCATAGTGTCGGGATTATATAGCTTTAAAAACTCACCGTGCAGCAGGCAATATAATTATAAAATTGCTTCCTTTCCCCCGCTCCCCCCTGACCGAGATCGTGCCCCCATGTTTCTCCAGGACCTGCCTTACATAATGCAGCCCCAGCCCCGACCCCTTAACGGTATGGATATCACCCCCCGCCGGTATCCGGAAATAACGCTCGAATATCCGATCCTGGTAGATCCTCGCAATCCCGGGGCCATTGTCGGCAAAGCTTACCTCGACAAGCTCCCCCCGCTGATGACAGCTGATCCGCAGATCCAGACCCGGACCGGCATACTTGATGGCATTATCGATCAGGTTATAAAATACATTCATCAGGTGTACCGGGTCCCCCAATACGAAACAGGGCTCCGGGCAAGGCGAAAAATGAATAACCGAACCGCTATTGTCCAGCTGTACCTGCATAGAAGCAATCGCCTCCTTTAACCCCGATTGCACATCATACAACTCCCGGTGCGCCGAATGCCCCGCCTGCTCCTCCTGGCTCAGGTTCAATACTTTTTCGATCATCAGGTTCAATCGCTGCAGCTCCTGGCGGCTGATGTCCAGGTACGCCTGCAGCTTCTCCGGCTCGTTGATCAGCCCGTATTTGGTGATGGATTCCAAGGCCACCGCGACCGTAGCCACCGGCGTCTTCAGCTCATGGGTCATATTGCTGGTAAAGGCGATCCTCGCCTCCGAATACAAGCGTTGGTTACGGATCAGCCGCAACAAAAAATAAAACGCGATACCCGTCAGCAGGACCATCAGCAGCGACGACAACAAATAATACCGCATCCGGAAAAGCACCGCCGCGTTTATCTCCTGCACAATGAGCTCATATTTATGCAGCGATTTGAAGTTGAAAGAATACCGGCCCGAATGATACGCTGCCTGCCGGTACAGGGTAGGGGAGACCGTCATCGCCATCAACGTGTCCGCCCCATAGCTGTATAAAGCATAATCGGTTTTGGAGCGGATCCCCAGCAACACAAGGTGCTGCCTTACCGTCGAATCCATAGCCCGGATATTGCGCGCCTCCATTTTTTGCAATTCCTCAGGAGATTCATGGTTCCAGATAGTATCCGCCCGCCTGACCGTATCTATCGTGGGGTGGTTGATGAATACGATCCGCATATCGACACGCGAACTATCCGTGCCAAACGCATATTGAAAATTGCTTTGCAGCCCTTTTTGCTTCAGGTCATCGAACGCCTGCCGCATTCTCAGCCATTGCGGCGACAGGAAGAACTCCGAAAAATGACTGCCCCAATCCCGCCCCTCTGTCAGCGAAGCATAGTTCGTCTGTATCGCCGACTGGCTCACCGCCTCCTCTATATCCTTCTTAAGCTGCACCTTTTGGGAAAGGTACAGCTGCCGCAGCCATACCGCCTGCAAACCGATGCTGACCAGCAAAGACAACAGGATCAACGGATACACATATCGGGAATTCCACCATTTCATAGTGCTAAAATTATCATAATTACGGCCGCCACAACCATCGGAGGAACGATTTAACGGTATTTAACGGTACTTAACATTCATTTAGGCACCCGTCCCCTAGGTTTGCCAAAACAAACAGCATGAAGATCACCCCCCTCCTTATTGCCCTTTTCTTTTTTTCGCTGACACAAATCCCCGCCCCGGCACAAACAACTCCAACCCAAAGAGTAAATAAAGTCCTCGACTCCTGCATCGGCAGAGGCTTTTCCGGATCGGTATTAATCGCCGGCCACGGGACGACCACCTACCTGAAATATACCGGCATCGCCAACCGGCACTACGATATCCCGCTCTCCAAAGACTCGCGGTTTCATATCTTTTCCATTACGAAAACATTCACCGCCGTTCTCATCCTCCAATTGGTCGAACAAAACAAGCTCAACCTCGATTCTACGATCTCCGTCTATTACCCCGAATACAAAGGTCCCGCCGGTAAAAAAGCCACCATCCGCAACCTGCTGACCTACAGCAGCGGAAGAGATCTCCAGGAAATGAGATCCATCCTGGAGGTCTACAGCAATGATATCTGGCCCGTCGATAGCCTCATCAATAAATACTGCTCCGGTGACCTGATCGATCCCCCCGGCACTAAATTCAATTACAACAATGGCGACTATTTCATCTTAGGTAAGATCATCGAAAAGGTCTACGGCCGACCCTATGAAGAAGTCTTGAGAACAAAGATCCTGGCCCCGCTGAAAATGCAGCATACCGACTACCTGCACCACAACGATATCATTAAAGGCATGGCGGAAGGTTACTCCTACGATAGCTCCACGGCCATCATGTCAGCTTCCGTCTCCCCCGGGTCACCCGCCGTCCCGGGAGCCCCCTCCCGGTTCCACACCCCGACTAACTACTATATCGACAATCTGTATTCCGCCGGCGCCCTCTATTCCACCCCCGAAGACCTCCTGATCTTCGACCAGGCCATCTTTAACCATACCATCCTGAACCAGGCGACAGTCGACACCATGTTGACCCCCTACAAAAACCTGGAGGATGTGGCATTGGGTTTTTGGGTCTACCCGAGAAAATTCGGTAATGTCAACACCCTCTTTGCCGAAAGACAGGGCGGAGGCGAAGGGTTCCATTCCAACTGGGTGCATTTGATTGATAAGGATCTCACCTTCATATTATTGGCCAATACCGATGCCGTGGACTTAAATAATATGCGGCTCCGGGTCATAGCCGCTTACCTGGGGCAGTAAGGGCCTAACTCACCGTATCAATACAAAACTTCCTTTGCGGGAGAAAATACCCCCTGAAGGACATTCCATCTCGATGAAATAGACATAGGCGCCTGAAGCACACGGCTGCCCCCTGAAAGTCCCATCCCAGCAGGAAGCCCGGTCGCCGGCAATAAAGTTATTGCGCTCATAGACTTTTTCACCCCATCGGTCATAGATGACCATATGTTTTATGATGGAGATGCCTTTGACGATAAACACATCGTTTACCCCATCGTTATTCGGAGTGAAGGCATTGGGGACACGTACATGGCTTTCCTGGCAATCTACCGCAACGACGATCGTGTCGGATGCCTTACAACCGTACTCATTTTTTACGGTCAGAAAATAACTGGTGCTCGCCAGCGGCGTACAAAGGGGGGACGAACAGTCATAACAACTCAGGTATTTTTCCAGGACCCACTTCCATTCCGTCACATCGCTGCTGCCCGTGGCATTCAACGTGACATCGTAACCAGCCCGAACGAGCACATCCGGCCCGGCGTTGACGGTTGGCAAAGGCCGGACCGTCACGGTTACGGCAGCCTCGTCTACGAAACAGGAATAGGCATCGGAACCCTTGACCGTATAGGTAGTGGTGACAGGGGCAAGGGCCACCGGGTTGGGAATTTCCGTGCCGCTCAGCCCTCCCGTATTATTGATCCATTGATAGATCGTCTCCCCGGTGGCCGTCAGTTGCACGGACTCTCCGGCGCAGACCGTGGCATCCGGGCTGACCTGTAAATTCCCCGGTTGTACGACCTTGATGGTCAGCGACGCCGTATCCTGACAGCCAATATCATCCTTCACCGTCAGTATATAGCCGGTAGTCACCTTCGGCGAGGCCACCGGGTTGGCGATGGAATTATCACTCAGCCCGGTGGCCGGCGCCCATGCATACACACTACCCCCGCCGGCCTGTATAGACACGGATGCATCCCGGCAGATCACCGGGGCGACAGGAGAGATGGTAGCGACAGGATTGGGCCTTATTTTAACAACCCCCGGCAGGGTAGTATCTTTGAGGCAGCCCGCATCGTTCTGCATCAGCAACGTCGCCTTGTAAGTGCCGGCGGTAAGATATTGATGCTGGGCAGTCCCATTGGCCGCAGGAACGATGCTGCCATCCCCGAAATCCCAGGAATAGGAGCTCGCATTCCGGACCGTAGAAGACAATACCACGGTATTGCCGATACAGGTCTCCGAAGGAGCCGGCGCCAGGGATGCCACCGGGTCGGTGATAAGGATGGAATCGATATACTTACCCTGAATCCCGTTATAGGCATAGACATTCAGCGTAACAATGTATTTACCCGGCTTCTCATAAACATGACTTGGATAGTTGACATTATCGGCAGTAATGCCATCTCCGAAATCCCAGCTTACGCGAATATAATTATAGGAAGTATTGACAAAGGACACCAGCAGCGGAGGACAACTGCCCGCCACGTAAGTGGAGGTGAAGCTGAACGCCGAATTGAAGTTTCTTACGATAATGACCACCGGAGTGGCTGTCGACTTACAGGGCAGCGACGGATTGCTGGCCGTCATCGTTACCGTATACGTTCCGGGCTTCGTATAGGTATGCGAGGGATAGACATCGGAGGAAGTGCTGCCATCCCCAAAATCCCAGCTATATACCGTATTGGAGTTTCCGTAGTCGTTGGTATAGTTATTAAAATATACGGTTGTATTGAGATGCACATCGGTTCCGGAGGCGGAGAAGGCCGCCTGGGGCCCGTTGACACTTACATATTGCGTATAAGGTGTGTTGGCGGAACAGCCTGCTGCATCGGTGATTTGCATGCTGACAGTATACCCGCCCGGGCTGGCATAAGCATGCGAAATAGCACCGCCCCTGGTTTTCGTGACAGTCTGCCCGTCTCCAAAATTCCACTGCCAGGAAAGGATAGGATTATCAGGGGTGGAATGAGAAGTGTCCTCAAGAAGGACAGGGGACTGATAGCAAAGTTTGTCGGCAAGGACTTCAAATCCCCCGGTAGCGCCTTTTATGGCCAGGGGCATAAAGTTGGTGGTGTCCTGGCACCCAAAAACATAACTCGTCAGAATAAACCGTATGTCCTTTTCCCCGGTCTGGAAATTGCTTAGCGACCCATTGTAAGTCGTCGTCCACCGGTAATTTATTCCATTGTCCGACCGGTTGCCCTGAAAGGCAGTCCCGTCCCGGTATTCCGTACTTTGGAAATAATACCCCGCATAGTAGTAGCCATAATAAATATTATCGCCCTGGTAAGGATTTTTATCCAGTTTTGAAATTTGTATAGCTACCGGGGCATTGCTGCACACCGCCGATACAGACCCGGTAAGATAGGGCGCCTGTTTCAAAAGCACGTTCACAGGATTGGGGTCATTGACTACAAGGGAACATTGACCATTGGTAGCCGTCAGGGAAACATTATACGTTCCTGTTTTTTTGTAGGTATGCTTGATGGTGGCCTGGTCTCCCGGAGTAGTAGCCGTGCTGCCATCCCCAAAATTCCAGACAACAGTAGTTGCCTGGACACTTCCTTGCGTAAAGGTAACTTCCCCCCGCGTCCCATCGCAGGTATAAGTTTGACCGACTATTCGTGGGAACGGAGGCTTGACAGTGATCGTTTTTGTCATGGAAGTATCACATCCCCCTACATTTCTCACATAAAGTTTAACTGTATAAACTCCCGCTGCATTATACGAATAGGAGGGGGTGGCAATACCAGCATAGGAAGTCCCTCCATCCCCGAAATCCCAGTTATAGGCATTGATATCGTAATTATTGGGGGTCGTGACGAAGTAGACCGTACTATTTCCACAGACGGGATTGGGAGCTATGCTGAAATCCAGTTTTATTTTCGGGTCTATGATGATGGGGGTAGAATTAGCCGTCCCCTTACAACCGGCTTGAGTAGTATAATTCAATGTGGCGGCATAATGGCCGATAGCAGTATAGGTATGCGCCGGTGATGGATCTGCCGATACGCCGCCATCTCCGAAACTCCAGTTGGTGGAGGCCAGTGGGTCTGAAGAATTGGCGCCAAACGTGACCGTGATGGGAGTTACACAGCTTGCGGGACTTGTCGGGTTAATATAGACCGTAACAGGGGGTGGGGGGTAAATGCTGTACTGGGTGAAAATCGCTGTTCCCGTACAACCATTTTGGGTAGTGTAATTTAAGGTGATGGTATAAGCGCCGGTGTTTTTGAATGTGTGCGTCGGGCTGGCATCCGCCGATGTGCCGCCATCTCCAAAATTCCATTTCGTAGCGGTCAGCGGCTCCGAAGAATTGGTGCTGAATGTATTCGTAAGCAGGGTCGTACACGACGACAGTGTTCCGGGCCCCGCTGTGGAAATATTGACGGCCGGCCGGGTTATCTGTACATATTGGGAGGTCGTACTGCTGCAGCCATCCGCATTGGTAACCTGCAGCCATACCAGGTATGATCCGTCGGAGGTATAGGTATACGTTGGAGCTTGTATCGTCGAACCGATTTGCGGACTATAATAATTGTAATTGAAATCCCATGCCCATTTGACGGCCCCGGGCGTCGGGTCCTTAAAATTTACGGCAACCGGAGACCCGCATTTCCCCATGATATCCGCCGTAAATCCGTTCGGAGCCGGCAGATCCTTGACGGAGATTTGCTTGCTGACGGATTGGGGACAGGTTCCGAAAGTGTTATTCAGCGTAATGGTATGGTTCCCGATCGTGTTGAAGATATAGGATAAACTGCCATAAGTATAATATTGAGGGACACCATCTACCATCCATACACTATTATCGGGGACGGGTGAACTTTGGCTGTTGAAGGTGACATAACTTCCTTTGCAGATAGGGGCTGGGACATCAAAAGAAGTACTGTAGTTGGCGACATTAAGCGAATTGGTCTGCGTGCTGACGACCGTGCATCCCTCAGAACTGTGGACCTTCAAACTCACGGAATAGGTTCCCTTTTTACTAAATATATGAGTCGGATTCTGCTGGGTGGAACCACTCCCATCGCCAAAATCCCAGACATAATCCAGGGTACCCGGCCCCGTACTGTTATTCGTAAACTGTACAGGATCCGTAACAAGACAAAGGACTTTTTTGTCGGCGCTGAAACTGGCCGTCAGAGCAGGGATGATAGTAACGATATTCGCCTTGCTCACCGTGGTATGACAACCAAAGTTATTGGTGATGGTCAGACTGACGGAAGCTACCTGCTCCACACCGTAAGTGTATGACTGATTGCTGCTGCTTCCCCTTACCGTTGACCCATCGCCAAAATCCCAGGTATAACCGGCAATACTGCCGCTGCCGGGACTGGAGTTGCTGGTAAAGGTTACGGGTGTTCCAAGGCACACTTTAGCAGGGGCCACGGTAAAATCCACTACGGGCGGTTTGTAGACGGTCACCTGCTGTGTGCTGGTGGACTGATTGGCGCCATCCTGAACGGTCAGCGTGACCGTATAGGTTTGCTCGTCGGTGTAGACCGCGCCCCCACCAGGCAGTGCAGAACTATTGCCATTGCCGAAATCCCATTTGTAAACGGCATTCGAAGAGGCCCCCGTCGTTCTATTGGTAAAGTTGACTACCAGGGGAGAGCAGCCACCGGATCTGTCCATTGAAAAGCCGGCGTTTAATTGCGCGCAAACGGCACTGCCAAATAATAATAAGGTCAACAGGGAGAGGCTGTATTTCAGACAGGGGGGCGCTGGATAAGATCCCATAGGTGCTTAGGTGTAAACGGGGTTTAGGCTTCTTACCCTGTAAGATAAATATTTTATCCCTCACCTGCAAACAGGCCCCCATAACGCCGGCCAACTCCCCAGGCTTCAACACCAGCCCACTTCCCAGGTTTCGATAGAAAAAATGACAATTCATTGGGGTTGATCACGCAAAAACCCGGACCTTAGCTTCTCAAATAGCAACCATGAGTGGATCAACGACCCAACAAATAAAAAAAGTTAGAATTCTCGTAGTAGGCTGTGGTAATATGGGCGCATCCCATGCTGCCGCCTATCATGAACTGGATGGCTTCGAGATCGTCGGACTCGTCTCCACAGGCAACAGCAAGGCAGTGCTTAACCAGGCCCTCATGGCCTCGGCCCCCGGTCCGCAGGCGTCCTCCGGGACTGCTTCGGGCGCTGGGTATCCTTTATTCGAGGACTATACGCAGGCCTTAACAGCCACCCGCCCCGACGCCGTCTGCATCTCTACCTACCCGGATACCCATGAGAGCTTCGCCATCGCCGCATTCGACCAGGGCTGCCACGTCTTCATCGAGAAACCCCTGGCCGATACTGTAGAGGGCGCCACCCGCGTCGCACAAGCCGCGGCCCGGGCCGGGAAGAAACTAATGGTAGGCTATATCCTGCGCCACCATCCCTCCTGGCAGCGCTTCATCGAAATGTCCCGCGAACTGGGCACCCCGCTGGTCATGCGCATGAACCTCAACCAGCAAAGCCAGGGAAGAATGTGGACCGTTCACCGCAACCTGATGAAAAGCCTCAGCCCCATCGTGGATTGCGGCGTCCACTATATCGACGTGATGTGCCAGATGACCCGCTCCCGGCCGACCCAGGTCAGCGCCATCGGAGCCCGGCTCACCGAAGAGATCCCCGCCGGCAACTATAATTACGGCCAGCTCCAGATCCGCTTCGAAAACGGATCGGTAGGCTGGTACGAAGCAGGATGGGGCCCCATGATCAGCGAAACAGCCTTCTTCGTCAAAGACGTGATCGGCCCCAAAGGATCCCTGTCCATCGTAGCCAAACAGGCAGGTGCTTCCGGTAAGTCAGATTCCATCGAAGCGCATACCAAGACGGAATCCCTCCGCTACCATCGGGCAGACCTGGATGAAAAAGATAATTTCCGGACGCCCGATACCTGGATCAACCTGGAAGATGAGCCCGGCCACCAGGAACTGTGCAACCGCGAGCAAATCTTTTTTTTAAAAGCCATCCACGAAGATCTCGACCTCACGGACGCGACAGCGGACGCCATCGCCAGCCTGCGCATAGCCTTTGCCTGCGATGCCTCCGTCCGTACCGGGCAGATCGTATTGCTGGATAAATAAAATCTTTAATAATTATTCCTGCCAGTCTTGGACTTGGATTGCGACATTAAGCCAGTAAGATCATTGCGATATCGGCCATCGAAAAAGCTGCAGCAGCCTGGTCCAGGCCTATTCCTCCTTTAAATACTGTGTTGGGTTAGCGGTATACGCTTTGTAAATATGCCACGAAACACTAATGGCTGTCATTGCCATCAGGCTGAAAAAAGCCAGGATAAGTGGCGAAAATGAGACTGTTGAATCGGGGGCCAGGATATTAAACAAATTGCCGGTCAGCCACCAAGAAAATGGAAATCCCACCAGCACTGCAAATCCAATAGCATATAAAAATTCCTTATTAATCAGGAAAACAACATTGCCCATACCTGCCCCCAGTACTTTCCGAACACTTATTTCTTTCATCTTTTTTCCTAATATCAGCAATGCTAACCCGAAAATGCCGGTCACCGAAATAATGATCATCACAATGGACGCGCCGGCTAACACCTGAGAAACCTGTACAAATCCGTTAAAATAACCATCAAATACTGCCTCCTGGTAATGGTATTCAAATGGCAAGTTGGGGTTGCTCTCTTTCCATATCTTCCCGATACCGGCATGAGCATTTGAAAACAACGCCGGATTTGTTTTTACATAAACTGAATTTACGTCCGCTGGCTTACAACCCATCAGGAGCAGCGGCCCGATGGGTGTTTGAAAGTCGTTATAGTGAAAGTCATTGACTTCGCCGACCACCGAATAATTGTGACTGTTGTAATTAACGGTTTTTCCTACCGCAGTGGTCCAATGCATTTGTTTCATAAACGCTTGGTTAACTAAAACCGCATTTGTTTCATCTGTTTGAAAAGCTTCGCTCAAATCCCTTCCCTTATTGATTTTTATGCCCATTTGTGTGGCAAAGCCGGGTAATGCGCTGATGCTTTTTACGGTTTGCTTTTGCCCATCTATATTGACCACAAGTTGTTTGGTATAATTTCCTAGCGTTTCAACTGAACCCGTTACTGCAATTATATTACTTGCGTTTATTAATTTGTCTTTAAAAACCGCATAACTGGCCGATTTGTCCAGATTTACCACGACATTATTGGAAGGATTGTACCCCCATGGCCAAGTTTTTATAAACTTGGTTTCCTGCATAAATGCCAGTGCAGTTGAAATCGCCAAAAACGTCAGAAAGAACTGGAAGCCCAGCAGCACTTTACGGAAACGGTTATTGCTCCCGGTTTTGCTGTTCCCTTTCATGATATTTATCGGATTAAAAGCCGATATATAAATGGAAGGATAAGCGGCTCCGCTTAGCGCTGATATGATAATTAACAGCAATAAGGCGACCCAGGTGCGATAATTATCAAACAGGTCCTGTGTAAGGTCAATATTGACGATTTGGCTGAATAAAGGCAGGAAAATGAATTTAGCCAGCAGTAAACCTACCGATATGGCTACCGTACATAAGATAACATTTTCTATAATGAACTGGAAAATAATCTGCTTCCGCTGGCTTCCCATTACTTTCCTTATGCCGATCTCTTTTAACCGGGTGGAGGCCGCTGCAATGGCAATATTCATATAATTAAAGTAAACGAGCAGCAGCGTAGCCAGCCCGATAACCAACAGCATAAGGTAGGCAGCGATGTGTGTGGAATTAAATTGATCGTTGTTCACCTTATAGGAATGAAAGTTCATGGTGCTCAACGGCTGGAAATTAAAGCCAACAATTTTATTATCCGGATTGGCGGCATTGTACAGCTTTAAATACTTAGCAGCCGCCTTTTTTACTGGTGCCAGGGCAGCTTCGTTATTAGCTTCAATAAAAGTGATGTCAGTATGCTGGCCCCAATCCCCCGGTTTATCTATACCTAAAGCAAGCATTTTGCTATAAGGAACTATTGCCTGAAAATAAAAGGAAGCTTCCCGCGGCATCTTGTCAAATACACCTTTCACCGTAAAGTTCACCATGGTTTGAACGCTGTCTTTGTTGAACGTTACGCTGATGGTTTTGCCGGTCGGATTTTCTTTGCCAAACAGCTTATCAGAAAGCTCCTCAGTTAATACGATGCCATCCTTGTCGGTAAAATCTTTTTTATTACCCCATTTCACCGGGAAATCGAACATCTTATAAAAGTCGTTATCGGCGAAGGTCACATGCTGATTGAAAACATTATCCCCGCGTTTAATGATCACTCCGGTATTACTTAACCTCACTGCGTCTTTTATTTGCAGGAATTCATTTTTCAGCATCGGCCCCATAGGCGCCGGTGAGTCACCCCACAATTGATCGTCGCCATTTTGACTGGAAAGTCTTTCGATAACAAAAAGGTTGTTGATCTTGCGGTGAAAGGTATCCATATGCATTGACCAGTCGAAAAACGTAAATACTACCATGCAGCATCCCACTGCCAGGGCAAGTCCGAGAATATTGATGGATGATGATAACCTGTTTTTTACAAGGTTACGGAAACCTAACTTAAAATAATTTTTTATCATTTTATTGGGTCTTTAGTCAGTGAATGTCGTTTACTAGCGGATCAATATATTTTAATGGGGTTGAATTCTCCTCATATTATAATAAACCAAGTTTGTGCCGGTATCATAAGTTCCTGAAAATGAAAAATTTAGATACTGCAAGAAGATTTGAATATGTACGTTTACGGTACATCGATTGTTCGTTTTTAATTGCCTACGCAACATAAGATTTAAAAATGGATGATTTTACACATGCTGACCCATCTGCACATTCTCCCTTAACCCCCCGGCGATCCCCACAGCCCGTCCCATCCCGGCATCAACCATCAATACAGGCAGTAACCTCATTCAACCGCATCAAAAAAAAGCCCGCTCACCGCCGCATTGGGACCCCTTACCTGGTTAATACGCATCCGTATACTGCCGGAATAACTAAATACAAGGTATTTCCCCTTTGCATACCGGCTTATCAGCTGAACCGGCGCTATCAGTTGGAGCGTTTTGGCATCAAACATTTCGATCGAGGATCGCCTTGCCTGGTCATCCCAATCCAGAAAATAGACAGCAACCTGGTGTTGCCGGCCGTCAGTCATGGTAAGATCGATGGTCATCGTCTCCAGCAATGGTTTGGGATCCTGGGTGATCACCGCCCCGAAACCAGTCGCTGAATCGCCGAGGTGAACGTTCGCCTCATTTCTTAGTACGACGGAAGAGAGGTAGCCAGGTAGTTGCTGCCAATGCTTCCCATTTTCAAACCGGTTAAATAATACAAAACCTTCTCCACCACCGGCTTCGGCTCGTGAAAGGCAGCATAGATCACTTTATATTCGTATTTCCCGGGCATCAGGTCGCTCACCCATAAATACCCGTCTTTTACCTGCATGGCAGCAGCGGGTTTTTGTGCATCCCATACTAACTTTCCATTCAAAAAAAAGGATTTAACAGGATTTCCTCCCATCGGCCGCCGCTCACCAACTACCGCCGACAGTCCGCCGCACCCCTCACCCACGATTTTTAAAGGTATATATAACCTCCCTTATTTCGGCGAGAGCCCTGTTGGCATTGCCCTGAAGGGCCTGGAGACTTTGGGACAGGCTTCCCAGCAGCGATTTTTTTTGACGCTTGATATCGTTGACGCTGATATAAAGCAGTTGATTCGGGCTCGCGGCAAATTGGTACAAAGGCTGATAGCGGGGGTGATGTAAAAGCTGATTTATTTCCCCTTCGAGGTCGTTTGCCTGCTGTTTAAGAGATTCGTTATACAGCGCCAGTTTATCATCGGTCAGCTTGTCGACATTAATTCCTTCCTGCTGTATCCATTGTAGCTCAAGCTTTAAAAGTGTATGCAGGTCGCCGCTTTTGTAGGAAGTAGTCAGCTTTTTCATTAATTCTTCCTTTTCCAGCCTGATATCCGGATCCTGCTCCAGGTCGGGGTGGAATATTTTAACCAGCTGTTTATAAATGCTATTGATGCTCTTTGCCCTTGCCTCTTCCAGCTTTTTCTCGTTGGCTTCTTTTTCCAGTTGTTTTTTTGTTTTCCTCCTGGGGGGAGCGTCATTCCTCTCCGCGTTTTTCCGGAACTGTTCCTTCAATTCCGTTATTTTTTGAAAAATCTCCTCTTCCGTCATCTTGCGGTCCATATCATCTATGTTGAGGTCAACCCCCATTCCTTCAAACATAGAGGCCATTTCCTCCTTCATCAGGTCCAATTCTTCTTCCGCGGCTTCATCATAATCCCTCTTTTCCACGGCCCTGAATATTTCTTTGAATTCATCGTCAGGCTCGGTCTGTTCCAGGTGGAGGATGTTATGCAATTGCATCGAAATGATTTCCCCTAAAATGGCTTTGTCATTTCTGGAAAACAGATGGCTTTCCCGGAAGAACTGGTACAGGCACCTGGTCAATTCTTTCAATAAAACGAGCTCCCGCTGTTCCAATGGATAGATATGCTTTCCATAAAAATCCAGTTTTTGCTGGAGGGTATGGGCGCTTTTTTCCAATTCCGCCTGTAGCTTCTCTATTTTCTTAATCAGCCTGTTGAACGTTTGCTGTTCTTTGCTGAGAGCTTGCTTTTGCTGTTTGCTTATTATTAAACTGGTGGAGGCATCGCTGACGGGCTTTTTCATCTCGCTGACGGACGTTTTCATGACGCAAAGATAGCTTTATCAAGGATCTCTTTGACTCTTCTGGCAACCAGATCCACCTGGTCGGCCCGCAGCAGCACTACGCCGATGATCAGCGTATCTCCATGACCATTCGCTACGATACTAGGTGTGCCATCCTTCAGCGCGGTGATCACGTCTTTAGGAGTCGTCTTCACTTTGCCTGGGTCCCAGGTCACCATCAGACTGGGAAAAGCGTTTGCCGGCCCCTTGTCTACGCGGGTTTCCGTCTTTACGGTAGCGGTTTTTTCGAGGATTGTTCCGATCCTTTTGGTCCGGTCCAGCCACTCCTGCCACTCCTTTTTGTGGTCCCTTTCAAGATAAGATTTCAGTGCCGCATACATCCCGAACATCTCTTCCTTATTGACCTTCATCGGCCGCCCGATAGGCGCCTCATGCGGACTATGGTTTAGCTTCGCCGCTTCGATCAGATCCTTACGGCCAAAAAGCAGACCGGCGCTTTGCGGGCCATGGATCATTTTGCCGCCCGAAAAAGTGACGAGGTCGAATCCAATACCCTGAAACTTAAAGAGATTCTCCACCGGGGGGACATCCGCTGCCGCATCCAGGAAGGTGGGGATCTTATGTTTTTTCGCTATCGCCACGAAATCCTCGTGCGTTACACTATGTGATTCGGCGGCATTGAAGAATAACGCCATCACCGTATTGCTGGAAAAAGCTTTTTCCATTTCATCAGGCCCCTGTACTTCGATGATCTTTGCGCCGGTCGTCGTTACCGCCTGGTCGAAAAGATAACGATGGCTCTTCTGCATGATCACTTCCGGCCTCTCGCCGGGCAGATTCGGCAGCAATTTGATCTTTTCCTTGTCCGTGCCGGTGATCGAAGCCGCCGTACCCAGCAGGATGGCGCAGGCCGCGCCCGAAGTCACCATCGCTCCCTCTACCTTCAGCATCCCGGCGATCCTGGCGCCGACCTTATCCTGCAGTTCGAACATATTCGCGAAATCATGAGAAGTCGAATTGATTGCTTCCAGTACTTCCGGGTTCATCAGCGAACCGGAGAGGAACGTCATGGTCACACTGGCGTTGATGACCTTGGTCACTCCCAGTTCTGCAAAGAAATCCCGGGGTATCGTCGGTGGGGCAGGACTGTGCCCCTCTGAATGCCCGTCCGGGTGTCCGACCTTTCCGGCGGCAGCCCCGCCTTCCGTCACAGGCGCTCCCAGGGCAGAAGTCAAAGGAAGACCGCTCGCCACGGCGCCGGCAGCAATTGGGAATAATGATAATTTCTTTAGGATCTCTCTACGATTCATGCAGTGTTGTTTTTCCTAAGGTAAAATTTATTTTTAAGCGGCCCCTATAATTATTATAGTAGATAAAATCATTATACTGAAGGCAATTCAGCCGCAGCGCGTATCACAGGCTTCCCAACCCTGGTTCTTTTTCTTATTATTTGGGATGAATGCCTGTTCAAAAAGGCCTATCAGGTCTCACGATCTATTGTGGAGATCCCGCCCGCAAAAATAGCCGTGGTAATGGATTGGGTGTATATTATTGATTATTAATATATTATGCCTTTTTGCTCAAGTAAGCACAGAACTTCTTCAATTTGTCAAGGTAAATAGCTTTCCATGGGAAATCTCTCCCTTAACGGGATAGATGGAGACAATTGCTTTTAAAATTCAGGTTTAAAATTAAATTTGGTAAAATTTCCAATTATGGACGTTCAGTTGTTAGACCAGGAATTTATGCAGTATTGGATGCGGTTGTCCCTTGTGGAAAAACAATCTCTTTTTCATGTAGCAAAGCATTATGTGGAATTAAAGGATGATACCGCGCCAATCAGCATTGATCAATATAACGCTGAAATTGACGAGGCTATGAAGCGTATGGATGACGGTGAGTTTTATACGCATGAGCAAGTAGTCGAAATGTCAAAAGGTTGGCTGAATGGAAATAGATAGAATAACCAAAATCAGAACTCCAGGTATTTCAGTTTTCTTCTTCATTAATTGGAACAAACGCCTGATTTTAAGGGAAATACCAGCCAATCTTACGCGTAAAAATGAAAGCATGATAAATATTTTGATTTCAAATAGTTAAGCATTATCTTTTCTGAAATGCTTCCCATATGAAAAAAACGTTGTTTACCCTGGCCCTGCTCTCAATTTCTGCTTTCATCCTTTCCTTTACTGTTTACAAGTATACCAATTCATCGGCTACCTGTTCAGGTGGCGCAAATTGCCATGCCTGCAAAAATTGTAAATATTGTAAGCACTGTGCTAAACAAGGCGGCACATGCAGCGTCTGTAAATAAGTTTAAAATGCGAGAAATGAATTTATCAAAACACGTTTTGGTAATGGCATTAATATTTTTTGTTTGGTCTTGTCGCAATTCTGAAGAAAACAGTAGGCCCGAAAGAAATGCTAGATTCGAAGAAAAAGACTGCCAGTTTGATGATGGTAATTATTCCGCAGAAGTTGAATACAATAACGCTGAGACTGGTTATAGTGCAACGTATACCTTAAATGTGCAAGTTGAAGAGTGCCAAGTAGTGAAAATCGATTTTCCAAACGGCGGATATTTAGATAATGATCACATAGAACCTGAACCTATTGACGAAGACGGCGATGCAAGCATTACAGATGACAGAGGACGGACATTTGATGTTCATATAGAGAAACCTGAGTCAGATAGCGAACCGGATGATCATAACTAACTTCGGCTATAATTATAACACCTAAACTTTAAACATGAAAAGAATCTTTTATTTTTTCTTTACTGCAGCTATTCTCATGTGCGCCTCGTGTAGCAAATACACTCAAATTTTCCAAACAAAACCCGCCACTCCCGGTATTACTTCCGGTGATCTGCTATATTTCGAAAACGATACAGTGAAAATTACATACTCTTTTTGGCACAAAAATGGAACCCTTGCGTTCTCAATTTATAATAAATTGAATATCCCTATTTATATAGACTGGAAAAAAAGCTCCCTTGTTAAGGATGGTCAAAAATTCAATTATTGGTCAGAAGAAACGATTACAAAAAAAATTAATAAACGAGCCGATAGGTTTTATATGAGCTATGGTGATTACGAGCTGCTTGGCGTTTCTTCTGGCTCATCTGAAGGAATAAGTCATTCTAGAAAGCCGGAAAGAATTACCTTTTTGGCACCACATTCGAACCTAATAAAAATAAAATTCGCCCTATACCCATTCACGGACGATAAATTAAACAACAATGCAATAGCCGGTTCAATGGATAATCCAATTTCAAAAAAGCCGGTGGCTATCACATATAAAGAATTTAAAGAGAGTAATAGCCCCCTGTCATTCAGAAACTTCTTAACCATATCTACCTCCGAGAAATTTGAAAACGAAGTCTATATTGACAATGGGTTTTATGTGTCTCGGATTTCCCAGATGAAAAAGGATAATTTTTCAGGAAAGGAGTTGTATGATAAAGGATCGAATAAAATGGTCTACGAGATGCCTTTCAGGAGCGCAGCGTTATTTTTTATTGATGTGAAATAAAAACAGGTATCAAATAAAAAAGCACCTGCCAGTTTTACCTCGTAAGTGCTTCATTTTCAGTGTCCCCGGACGGGTTGCTTTCAGCGAGCCGTTACGCATTGGCCTTACTCAAAGCCTCCCATTCGCTTCGCTCATTGGTTTTTTTACCGGTCTGCTTTTGAAAGCAAGCTTTCAACGCATCCCAATAAAAAACCCCGCACTATGTGCGAGGCTTTGTGTCCCCGGACGGGTTCGAACCGTCGACCCGCTGATTAAGAGTCAGCTGCTCTACCAACTGAGCTACAGAGACATTTTCGGACTGCAAATATAAACCTTTCCCTCCAAAATCCTTCGCACAAAACCCGATAACGGGTCACTTTCAACCGGAACTCCGGCGCTTTCCCAAACAATCTTCTCACGGCCCGGGTGAAAGGGAGCGCGAAATTAAGGAAAAATTGATAAAGAAAAGACAGCAGGCGGAAAGTATTATAAAAAAAAGCACTCAAATTTTCATTTTCGGCCTTTAAGGAGAAGATCCCGGCCCCGTTCGGGCATGCGCTAAGATGACAACAGCCCCGCGAGCGATTGGAATAAAATAAGTAAATTCAATACATGTTTAAGAACTTCTTTTTATAGGCCTGGCGCAACCTGCTGAAAAATAAACTCTATTCTGCTATAAACATCTTCGGATTGGCCATAGGTATGGCCGTCGCCTTACTGATCGCATGGTGGATAACGGATGAGATCACGTACGATACCTACCCCCCCGATCACAGCCGTATAGCGCAGGTGATGGATGTATATGGGGCAGATGGAGAAAAGGAAACGGATGCCTACATTGCCATCCCCCTGGCTAATGAACTGCGTACCCGCTATCCTGCCGACTTCAGGAGAGTCGTTCTTGCATCGGCTAACCGTGATCATATCCTGGCCACAGAGGATAAGAAGATCCAAACACGCGGATTATGGGCAGAGCCCGATTTTCCGGAAATATTTACCTTCAAAATGGAGGAAGGCGCCCGTGCTGCCCTAAGCGACCCTTCTTCCATCCTATTGAGCCATTCTCTTGCCAAAACATTGTTCGGTCAGGCCAGTCCGGTGAACAAAACTATAAGGATAGATAATAAGATAGAGATGAAAGTGGTAGGAGTCTATGAAGATCTGCCGTTTAATACAACGTTTCATGATGTAGGGTTCTTATTACCCTGGAGCAGGTATATCTCGTCCGATACTGCTTTAAAGGCCGCTCAAACCCAATGGGATTATCATGGATTTCAATTGTTCGTGGAAGTAAATGATAATGCGGATTTCGATCGCCTCAGTGAAAGAATAAAAACCATTCCTTCCAAACATATCGAAGAAAAGGAACTACTATTTCTTCATCCCATGGATAAGTGGCATTTGTATAGCACTTTCAGGGACGGCAAGGCAGAGGGCGGCCGTATCCAGTTAGTCTGGCTTTTTGGGATCATCGGAGTATTCGTGCTGACACTGGCCTGCATCAATTTTATGAACCTGTCCACCGCCCGAAGTACACAGCGGGCGAAGGAAGTTGGAATACGCAAGGCTATCGGCTCACTACGGGTCCACCTGATCGGGCAGTTCCTCAGCGAATCCGTACTGGTGGCTTTCCTGGCTTTTATCTTGTCCTTTCTCCTTATGTTGCTGATGCTGCCCTTTTTTAATAACCTTGCGGATAAACAAATATCCATTCCCTGGAGTAGCCCTTTGTTCTGGTTGACCGCGATAGGCTTCACGCTTTGTACGGGTTTGATTGCAGGATCTTACCCTGCAATATATCTATCGGGGTTTAAACCGGTAGAAGTGCTGAAAGGGACTTTTAAGACGGGCAAGCTGGCGTCGCTTCCACAGAAAATGCTGGTAGTAATACAATTCACCGTGTCGATTGCACTGATAATAGGCACTATCACCGTATTCAGGCAAATACAATATGCCAAAGACCGCCCCGTAGGTTATACCAGGGCCGGACTTATAACGGTACAGATGAATACGCCAGATCTTCACGGGCATTATAACGCACTGAGAAATGATCTGATCCGTACCGGTGCGGTTCAGGATGTGACAGAATCGTCCAACCTGCCGACTAACCTGACGAGTTTTCAGGTTGGTTTTGACTGGAGAGGAAAGCCCCCAGGTTCGCTTCCGGAGATCGGTGCTGTCAGCGTGTCCCACGATTTTGGAAATACAATAGGCTGGACTATTAAAGAAGGACGTGACTTTTCCAGGGATTTTCCTGCTGATTCCGGCGCATTTATTCTTAATGAGTCGGCCGCCAGGCTGGTTGGATTTAAGAACCCTGTCGGCGAAAAAATGACATGGTGGGGAAATCCCAATGTTATAGCCGGAGTGGTGAAAGACATGGTGATGCAATCGCCCTATACGGCTGTCCGGCCTACCATTTTTATTTTGAACTATTCCAACTTAAAATACATTTCAATACGTGTTAAACCGACGATACCCATGGCCGCTGCACTGGAAAAAATGGGACAGGTGTTTAAACTTTATAACCCCGGAAGCCCCTTTCTGTATCAGTTTATGGATGAACAATTTGCAGAAAAATTCGATAACGAACAACGGCTCGGGGATTTGTCCGGATTCTTCGCTTCCCTTGCGATCTTCATATCCTGCCTTGGTTTATTCGGCCTCGCGTCTTTCGTAGCGGCACAACGCACAAAGGAGATCGGCGTTAGAAAAGTTTTAGGAGCCTCCCTCTTCAACCTCTGGAGGTTGCTTTCAAAAGAATTTATTATGCTGGTAATGCTTTCCTTTTTAATAGCCAGCCCCCTGTCATGGTTCATTTTGCACGCCTGGCTCCGGCAATATGCCTATCATGCCGACATCAGCTGGTGGGTATTCGCCGTGGCCGGACTGATGGGGCTGTTGATAACGTTGATCACGGTTAGTTTCCAGGCTGTGAGAGCGGCAATGACAAATCCGATAAAAAGTTTACGAACTGACTAATCCGGATCAAGTCAAAAATCTGGGGGGCTACGAATGAGCTCTTGTAGGCACAAAATAAAAAAGCACCTCAACGCTTTACTTTCTTACCAGTACTGCGCGTTTTTTTCTGCCTTGGGGCCCTTGTTATTTTGCCAGTAGCCTTATAATCTGCGATGATCTTGCTCATGATCTGCTGATCCTCGTCCGTTAAGACATGTGGTTCAACCACGAAGTCTACACCTTTTGGTTCTTTGATGTATCCCATTTTATTTATTTTTTAAAAAATTGGTGACAATGGACTCTTTGGCCAGGTTTACTCAATTCTGAATTTGCGGCGATCGTCGCCGCAAAAATTAGGTTTGATGAATCAATCATTAAATGAGCAAATGAATCAAAATTGGAGGCTATTTGGAGAAATAAATTCCAAATAATGTAAATTCATGTGTAAATTTAACTAAAAATACGATAATTAGAATGATTTTCCTATTCCAAATAACAAATTTCAGGTCTATCCGGGATACTTTTGAGTTTACTTTGGAAGCAGAGGCTGGACAAAGTAAACAAGAGAATCTATTTGAAATTGACGTTGCCGGAGGACAAAAACTTAGGTTACTGAAATCGGCCGTGATCTATGGTCCTAATGCATCCGGTAAAACCAATTTTATCCGGGCTCTCTATAACCTTACTGAGTTTATTAAAAAGTCCAAAGAGATCAGGGCTGAAAGCCCTATTCCCTATTATGAGCCTTTTGTCTTTGATGTGAAGGCGGAGCAGGCGCCTTGTAAGTTCTCCATTGAATTTCTGATGCCCGGAGAGGAGGCTTATGTGCGTTACAGATACCAGATTGAATTCAACAGAGAGGAGATTTTATCGGAGGAATTGGATTATTATCCCAAGGGCCAGAAACAGAATTTATTTAAAAGAATAGTAGATAGGGACGCTCCTGCGGTTCTGCATATCGGCCGGTTGGGAAAGAGCCTGGGATATAAAGAATATTCTCTTTTTAAAAATCAATTATTCCTCTCTCAGTTCGGTGGGGATATTCCGCATGAATTATTAACAGGAGTGTATCTGTATTTCAATACGGTTGAGGTCTGGAATGCGTTGGACGTTAATAGGATTAGCAGTCTAAGGGAAGAAATTGCCGATGAATTGTTGAGGCCGGAGAATCATCATCTTCTGAGCCGGATCAATAAGTTATTGAGAATTGCAGATACGAGAATTAATAGCATTAGTATTGAGAAGGATAGTGAGGATGAACGCCCTGTCGGTACAAAACGGGGTAAAATGTCCAGTATAGGCAATCGTGCAGGGAGCAGAATTTCAGCATCCCACACATTGTATGACAAAGGGGTTGAGGTGGGTGTGAAAGAATTGCCGCTTCGCCAGGAGTCTGCGGGCACCAACGTATTATTTGCCCTGGGAGGTATCATATTAAAGAGACTCGAAAAAGGAGGTGTTCTTTTCTTTGACGAATTGGATAATAGCCTCCATCCCAAACTCTCTAAATTCCTGGTCAGGCTGTTCAATAATCCGATCAGCAATCCTCGAAATGCTCAGTTGGTGGTAGCGACGCATGAAGTAACCTTATTGGACAAAGAGGTCTTCCGAAAGGATCAGATATGGTTCTGTGAAAAGGATAAGTTTGGATCGACGGAGATATTTTCTGCAAAGGATTTTGATGGTGTCCGCGATGATACGCCTTTTGATAAATGGTATATGAATGGCAAATTTGGTGGTCAGCCCAAGATTAAAGAACTAGAATTTATTTTTAACAATGAGTAAAAAGAAGCGGGCCCTGCGGACGACCATATTCATTGCTTGTGAGGGCAGGAATACCGAGCCCATTTATTTGGAAAAAATAGTGGAGGAGATAGAGGATCAGGGAGTCTTTGCTGTAACCATTTACCCGGATAAAAGCGATGATAGTCCTGTTTCTCATGCGCTTGGCCTGGTGCAGGAAGCCCGCTCCCGGATCAATGACTTTGATGTGGATCCTGCTTCATTTTATAAAATCCGTCACGGCTTTTGCGAAATCGGCGCAGATCGTTGAGTTCTTGCGGGCAAACGGCTACTTTCCGGCTTATGAAAAGAAGGCTTATATAGATACTTATTCGTTTTTAAAGGATAAGACTTCGCAGGTGATTGAGAATTCGGCCTGGCTGAAGTATGAGCTTGAAAAATCTGGTGCACTTCCCGCCGGCCCGGTATATCAATTAAACCCGTACACGGACGTGGATATATTGGTTGCCCGGTTGCTGGGTATAAATGAGCGTTGGATTTGGGGGACCGCTGGAACCCCTGTGAATGTTGCTGGTGTCGAATTATTGATACAGCCGCAGGCGGATTTGCACACACTTTGGATCTCCATCAGCACTTTTTTATTCGTTCCGCTTTGGGAGAATTTGCCGCTACTATTGATAAGACGACACAGATATTACCTGGCGGCCAGGGGGCTTTTATGCTGACGACTGCTGGAGCGTATGGTGGCTATATACTTGAATATAGGATAGATTACTACAAGGTGATGATAGCGTTATAGAACAGTAGATTCACTTTCGGTCTACGTAATTCAACCTGCTTTCTCTACCAATATCAACACAGTTTCGCTGGGATACGACCCGAATTTGACGGAAACAGCCAGGATATACGTCTATGCCTGTTTGCGTAGATGCCGGTGCATAATTTTATGGGTACGTGTGGTCGCGAGTGTATGGGCAGTTGTTCTATTATAAGCGACCGTCGATGCAAAAGGCCAGGTCCTTTTGGTTTTTTATGTACTGTGGTCAGGGTATGAAGCCTAAGGACATTTGTCTGCTGCAGTACAAGAATATTACGGATGAATTTATGGAATTCGAACGGGCTAAAACGGAAGATTCTTTTCAAGAGGCACCGCCTAGGATCTCGGTTTTTTTAGGTCCGGATATGCTACAGACAATCGCTGATTATGGCAACAAGGACAAATCTCCCGAAAACTACATCTTTCCCATCTTTGAGCGGGGCATGACACCACTCCGGCAATATGAAATTGTCGAGTATTTTACGAAGTTTATCAACAAATGGATGCAATATATCCTGAATGATCTGGGGATCGATAAGAAGGCTGGCTGTCAGGTAGCTCGACATACTTATTCTACTATGCGGCGGCAGGGTGGTGCGAGCCTCCTTGAAATAGGAGAGGAGCTTGGGCATAAGAAACCGGAAACGACCAAGAGATATGTTGGAAGCTTACCAATTGAACAAAGAAAAGCCAACGCTGGGCAATTGGAAGCTTTTAAGCGGAAAAGGGAAGAGTCATAGACAGTCTCGAACCAAGAATGGAGTTTATGATAAGGTGTATATCTGATACCAATAGAAGAAGGCTTCCGGGTTCGATTTTTTTAATTTATTAAGCCTGGTATTGAAGGGCTGCTCGATAATCCAGTTTTCCATGATAAGGGGATCGGTGAATCTCTCCATCATAATTGCTTTGCGTCGGATTAGGACGGAAAGATAGGCTGCTTTAGCCGCGTGTGCGATTGCCTTTTCTATATTATACGTTTCTGAAAATATATAACTCTTGATCTGGCGTAATCCCAACTGTAAGGTTTCGAATTCGCCCTTGCCGTCCTTGCCTCGCGTGCAGATATGCAATGCCGTATTGTAAATATCATCGAGCACAATATTAATGTCCTCTCCAAGTTCCCGGTAGCCAAGCTCGGTTAGTGCAAACCTTTCAAAGGTTGCTGCTATGGTTTCCGGATGATCGGACAACTCATAAAGATGCCCGACATCATACAATTGTTTGATTATTTCCATCACTCTGGTTGTACCTCCCTTCCTATATGGAATGCCGGTGGTATATGGAGCGAAGGCGGTTAATTTATCGCCCAGTAGATCATTGATAGAAGGGGCCGTGACGGAAAGGGGCTCACCTTCTTGCGTCACAAAAACGGAGTCTATGGGCAATTGTACGAGCTTCGTGTATTTTATCTCCTCGTAGAGGATATCTAATAAGACGTATTCTTCCTGTTGCGCGGTCTTGTACAGTGGTTGATAGTAAAATTTATAGTGGGCCTTGCTAATGGCGTAACCGGCTGTTCTTTCTTGCTCCTCCGCACGGATAAATCCTTGCTCGTTGACAATCTTGTCGAATGTCAGTTGCAGGTCGATCTTTTCCGACATGATGATATCGATGTCGATAGACAGCCGTCTGGAGGAATTCATATGCAGCATCAGGGCGGTCCCACCTTTGAAGGTAAAGGAGAGTTTGTTTGCCGCCAGCCCTTCGAGTAAAAAAAGTGCCCTGATCACCTTTTCCACCAGGATCGGATCTGCATTTTTATTTTCTGCCGATGCCTGTCTGAGCCATTCAGGGGTCAGCGTTTTCCTAGAAATCATGGCTGTTAAATGATTTTTTAGTAAAATTGTTCTTTTCCAGAAAGACCTGCATTTCTTGCCGTTGCCCTTTTCTGCCAGCGTAACGCAGAAGTTTGCTCTGATTTATGGGAAAGCGGTCCCGGGCGTTTCTGAAGACCGAAACCAGTTCGGTTCCTTTTAGGTATTCGAATTCATTATCGGTGAACAGATCGACCAGCATTTTTTCGATTGTAACGGTAGGAATGTTTTCGCATGTCTGAAGGGGCGCTTCGGAGATCAGGTGTCTGACAATGATACTTTGCTTTTCCGGCAGGATATAGTGATAGATGGTCTCCGTATCTGGTTTCAGCCAGATATGTTTGAAATTTTCTTTCAGGTATTCGAAAACTGCTTGCATGGATTCTTTTTCCACATCGATCAATATGAATCTTGAACTGGACAAATGTTGCTGAAAGCTCCTGACCATGTCATTTTCCCACAGGCAATACTGGATATAAGGGAACTTAGTCTTTATTTTCTCGCTAAATTTCTTCAATTGTGAACGAATAGGCGGATAAAACCGGATGCTTGTTCCTCTGATGAATCTGCCCCTTCCCGCTCTTTCGAGGACGCCTGTTTTAACCAGTTCATATACTCTCCAGTTAACGGTAGATTTGGGAACGTTTGGCTGGAATTCCCGGTAGAAGGCAAGAATATCCGCTGTCGTAAATTCGATGTTTACGGCAAACTTTTCCTTTAATGCGTCAATTTGGAGGTCGCTAATAGCTGAATATTTGGATAAATTTATCAAATTATCGTCAATTATCGGCAAATATTGCCAGTAATTTGATTCGAAATGTATCAAATTATCGGCAATAATGAATAGATATTGCCAATAATTTAGTTTAAAATTAAATATTTTACTAAGATAAGTTGACAATTGCTGACTATGGCAATAAGGACAAGTCTCCGGAAAACTTTGTCTTTCGCATTTTTCAGCCGGGCATGACGCCGCTCAGACAATATGAAATAGTTGAGTACTTCACCAAACTCATCAACAAATGGATGCAATATATCCTGAATGATCTGGGGATCGATAAGAAGGCTGGTTGTCAGGTAGCTCGACATACTTATTCTACTATGCGGCGGAAGGATGGTGCGAGCCTTCTTGAAATAGGGGAGGAGCTTGGGCATAAAAAGCCGGAAACGACGAAGAGATATGTTGGTAGCTTACCAATTGAACAAAGAAAAGCCAACGCTGGGCAATTGGAAGCTTTTAAGCGGAAAAGGGAAGAGTCATAAGCTTCAAAGCGATGGGGTATTTTCTATCTGGCAAGTATATAGGTTAGTAAACAGATTTCTTCCGCTCGATCACCTTATAGACGACTACTTTGATGTGATGGCCTTGGAAGGAATATAGGCTCAGCTCTGCGGGAAATGGCCGAAGAGCTGGGCCGAATAAAGAGAGCTGAAAATCAACCCTTAATTTTTTTCTTTGAATTCGTACGGGTCCTTTTCGGGGCGGGAGCCTTTTTAAATTTACCAGTGGCTTTGTAGTGGGCGATGGCCTCGCTGATGATGCGACGATCTTCCTCTGTCACAACATGGGGTTCGACTACAAAATCCACGCCTTTTGGTTCTTTTATGTATCCCATTTTATTTAATTTTTAAAGTATTGGTCAATTAATTTTTTGGCTGCCTCACGGCCGATCGCCATGCGATGGCCGCCGATATTGTGAGCGCCGAGTGTTTTTTCATAATGCGCCATGAGCTTTGTTTTAGATACAAAAGCAACGAACCCTTCATATCCTTTGTCCCAGGACGTTTTACATGCGAAAGCAAATAGATTACCGGGTACACCCTCGTATAGCTTCGGCTTGCCGAAATTGAACGGGGCACTTTCAACCAAATGAAGGAAAATGTGGTCGTGATAGTCACTGAAGCTGACCAGTCCCTGCACGATGTTCCTATTCCCCTCGATGGTCAGTTTGTATACTGTCCGATCATCCATCTTCGCCTCTGACTTCCAGTTGAATTTCCAGCCTGCCTTTTTCGTGATGCCTTTTAAATCCGTCACTGTCATCGGAAGAACTTCCGTAGGGAAGCTGTCCTGGGAGATGGTGTTCCGGATGCTGTTGGTAAGCCTATCTATCTCAATGCCAATGTGATATCTACTGCCTTTCATGGTATACAAATTTACAAAAATTAAGTGATTGAAATCGGGAAAATATTGCCTTGGCTGGGCATTATGGGGCAACCAGACCTGTGTTTTTGCTAAATCATTGACCTGGCCCCTCGGGATATAGAGGCAGGATGTTTTGAGCCAATCGGACGATATTTCGGTGGCCTATGATCCGGGATACGATGGTTCGGGTGCTGTATACTGGAAATTATGCTGTTCACTGACCACCGTATTATTATTTGAAGTGACCACTACTCATATTGATTATCAAGCGCTTTGATGGTCAATTACAAACATAATTGAGTGATCTCGCCTTGCATAATTTCCAGTGGTGTAACAAAGAGTGTAACGAATTGAACCTCTGGAAGTTTGACTTTGAATGGGGGATACTGGCAGAGGTTCTGGGCACCGAGGGGATATTCCGGTCTTCCAGGATATGCGGGGAAAGATGGCATCTTGTAGGCCGGGCTATATTGGCTATTCTAGGCACTGGGCGTCCCGTGGCTGGTTGACGGTGTTATATTTATTTAGTAAGTTTAGAAATGATTGAGAATATTAGGACTCTACGGTGGACTGTGAAAATTTCGAAGGATGCCACCTTTGAGGAAATGCAAGACACTATCCGAGCTGCAACCGATAATCCAGCTTTTCAGCTTGACAGGGGTCAGTTTGACCGTTTTAAGGCGCTAGACCCAGTTGAAAGGGAACGACGGGAAAAGATGATACAATTGCTAGGCCCCCTTTACGACGAATATGCCGACCGCGAGGATGCCGAGGCGCTCAAGCGAAAAAAGGAGATCAATGATATTCTCCACTATATCCAGTTCGCGAGCGATGATGATTGGAAGATCATTGAGATGCGGGAGAGCCCGGATTTTATCATTGAGGTCAAGGGAGAAAGGATTGGCCTGGAGCTTACAGGAATTTATGACCAGGGCGTCGTTGCGCAGGTTAGTAAGAGAGGCCAGGTGTGTGCCAGAGCTGAGCACGATTTGCGGGAGGCTCACCCTGAAATGACCGGATTAATAAATGTTTTCTTTGATTCGGAGAAATCGAAAGATGTGCCTGCCAGGGGCATGGCACTAGAATTAACCAACTACCTTGCGGCCGTTATGACGGGTGGACAACCGGAAAAGCCGGCGTTTCTGCTGAACGTGGATATTAAGCCACAAGCAGCCTTGCAGATCGCATTGGCAGAAAACTATTTCGTCAAAAACATTGATACCGGGGTACTTGATGATCTAATTGCTCAAAAGGAATCGAAGATCGACAAATACAAAGAGAATACTGGCCTTTCACAAATTTGGCTCCTGGTCATAATAGATGGCGTTTCCGAAAAATCGGCCCCGGTAATTACTCCGGAGATGCTGCCGCAGCGAAAGTTTGTGTTCGACAAGGTTATCATTTACGACAGTTTCAAACAAATTGGAATTGCGTATCCCCCTCCTGATGGCAGGAAATAGATATGCCCAGGCCATCAGGAGGGTCATACCTTTTGACTTATTGGCCGGATTTAATTGCAAAATGACGAAGCTGGTCAGCACGGGAAAAACCTCCGGAATCGTCATCGTCATTTATAAATCTATTTTCGGCCATTTCTTTGACATACCAGCGAAGGTTTCCTTTCTCTTTTTTTAACTCTACTGAATATCTCGAATATTTAAGAGGCGATTTTTTGCCAGCAAACTGTAGAATGAAATTAAAATGGTGGGTTTGGGTTGTGTCTATGTCGCCTTTGATTTCAAAGGGAATTTTTTGGTGATAAGGATGACCATTCATTAGAACGCTCACTACATCTCTTCCGACTAAGGCGCCAGTAACGATATCGGGCTTGATATTGGTCTGCCTTGTTACAAAGCGATCGATCGGTTTTAAGAGATTGCTTACAATGGAAAAGAATACTTGTTCTTCATTTTCCATAGGTGAGAAGTTGAATATCCAAATTTCAACATCTGCTACATAGTGTGTTTCCCATTGGGCTGTTTGCTGAAGAAAAATGGGGGGATTGAATTTTAAATACCCTTCTAAATTGGGGAACGCGATCTTTTTGATTAATGCTTCAATATAGTGATGGGGCGCATTAACCGTTTGTCCGTCAAGCCTCATGAAATATTTATTTCCGGTTTGGTGGGGGGAATAGGTGCTTTGCTGTAGTTCTATTATACATACGCTGCTACCTGAACCGTTTTCTAATATTTCGACTTGGAATCCGCTGGCCAACGGCGTAAGATTCGTGCTGATTTTGCTGACTACAGTATCTTTAGGCAAATGAGTATCAAAGTTTGTTAGCGGCCCTTGACATTCCTTTATTTTTTTTCCGTTTTCCAATTTTACTGTCTTCTCTTTTGGGGCGCCCCACACAATAACACCGCCCGAGGAATTTAGAAAGGCGCATGCGGATTGTAAGATTCCGTCCCATTGGGAGTCTGTTATATTTCCGGTCGGGACACTCTTGAATTCAAGAAAATTATTTTCTCTTCGCTGGGCCTGGAAATAGTCTGCTATCTCTTGGTATGTTATCTGTCGTAGCGGTTTGCCAAATATTTGTTGAACGTAGTCCATGATGTATGAATTTTCAGATGGTAACTCATTCTGGCAGTATGCGGACTGCGATGCAAACATACGACTGGCAATGCGGAGGGCCTAATGTTCATAAAGAATGGGGCTAACTTCTTCGGAAGTTTGTGAGGATACACTTGGTTGTAGCAAGTTCATAGCGGCAGCAGGCGAGGATGACTTCTTTTAGCTTTTCACTGGCGCATTGGACACGGGAGAATTGAATGTTTAGATCAGGATGGGAATTGAAAATCAAGTAAATGATCAATGGACCAGGTTGTTTTCTGTCCTGTGGAGATAAAGGCTTCTTCCGGCATAATGTCGAGTACGGAGTCGTCGATGCCGCTTGCTTGCATTATTTCGCGGATTTCACCCATCCTTGTTTTGAGTGTATTGACGAAACGCCAGTATCTTGTGTTACCGGCAAGTAATTTAAGGTACCTGGCTCTTAAGCCGACAAAGTCATTGGACTCAATAAGGTGGTAAATCTCCCTGCTAATTGTTTCGGCCTCCTGTAATCGGCCGGAAAATATCAGCAATTCGTATTTGAACATAAGACAGCTTATCAAATTCTCCTGATGTGCCAGGAATTTATAGCTTTCCGCTGTCTTGCCCACGTAGTCGATATAGGTGAGGAGGTTTTCTTCGTCCTCTTTATTCAGGGGCGCTGCGGCGGAAAGAGTTTTGTTGTTCCAGTGGCTGAAAGTGTGGGTGATAAACATTTTCGTAAAGGACCATTTTATTTTGTCCATAGCAAGATTGCTCATTGCCAGGTAGTTGGTTTCCTTAAATGCGAATTCTATTAGTTGTTTTAGTCGGGTGGAATAGACGGCGGCGAATGTTTCCCACTCCTGGTAGGGCTTGGTTTTTGTCAGGTCACCCGCTTTCCAGTATAGGGAAACCATGTTGTTTGTCAGGTCGTTGATGAGCACCCTTTCCTCCGCTTCGAGGATATGGGCGTATGCCATTATGACGAGGCTTTTGTTATCGGGTTCGCTGGTTATGAGCTGCTGGATTTGAGTATAAAACTGTTGTATATTTTCCCGACTGCTTCCCTTGAAGCTGGCTAAGGACCGGAAGGATCTTTCGAGTTGCAGGAACGACCCTATTTTTTCGGTGGCCAGTAGTTGGTTGGTTCCGGATTTCAGGTCGCCTTCGGTAATGATCCCCAACAAATATTTTGCATTTAGAAACGTATAGGTCAGCATGGAACTGATTTCGGGCGGGAATTCGCCGGAATGTTGCTGGGCATGTTTGAGAAAGTCCATAGCCTTGTATAGGTCTGCATGTTGGAAATAGGCGATCCCGCAAACAAGGTTAAAGGTAGGCGATGCTGTCGTGCGGGGATGAGTTCTCTGCTCTATTTCAATGATCCGCTGAAAATCGGCCTTGTTAAGCAATAGGAGGCCGTATTCGTTAATAAATGCAATATTTTGATCGACGCTGTAGACTTCGTTGTCCTCGTCGATGACAATCCTGGTTGCCTTTGAGGTATCAATTAAGGTTGGATTGAAATGTGGGTTTAATCTTCTCAGTAGCATTCCTTTTTCCAGGGTGTGTTTATACATTTCCTGAATCTTTTCAGGTGTAAGCGGCTGGCTGAACTGAATATTGAAGCTCTTGGGATATTTTTGGGTGGGATATTTTTTTGATAGATTTCGGAAAACATGATCCGCCTGCTCTATGTAGAATTTGTCAGTATAGCAATCATAGAGTATATAGTAGGCCGGCATTGCATAGTTGGATAGGTAGTGTATGTTACTGACGGGTACCGGGTACGAAATGGAGCCGTCTTTCATGGGTTTAATGGAATTGGTCGCTTTGAGTTGGATGGAGAAATGAAAGTTCGTGTATAAATCGTCTTGTTTGACTTCGACAATGAAATCATTTCCTTTGTCGCGGATGTTTTCCGGGCGCACTTCAAATAGCCGTGGATCAAGCAGGCATAACAGTTTATTCCTGGAGACGGTTTCCAATTCCTCGTTTCGGTTAGCAGCAGGGAGGGGTATGTCTCCTCGGGAGGTTTTTTTCATAGGGGAATGTACAAATTATTAGTGATTGTTTTGGCGGATGGTCTGGAATGGGTAGTGCAGATCGTTAATTTGGGGTTTTAGGCAATGTTGTGCTGCCGGAGTAATAAGTGTTTTACTGGGTAGAAGCCTTTAACTGCTCCAGTTTTACGATTTCGGTTTGCACTATTTTCTGTCGAAGCTGCCGCTGTTTTGCAGTTGTTGCTTTTGTTGCTGTTCTGAAGTCCAGACAGGATTTATTGATCTTATTCAATACTCGTAGAACACGCTGTTTCTCACTTGAAATATTAAATACCGTTGCGACTTTACCGATTTTGAAAAGCATAGCGCAGGCGATCTTTAACGTAGCCGGATTTGCATTAAAGGAAGCTATATTGTCACCCAGCATGTCGAGTGCTTCAATACAGGCACGAAGGAAATAAATGTCTTCTCTGGAGATATCGGCATACTCGGAGTCAGGGGTAACAAGGAGGCTTTCCATAGCGTCTGTGAGACTTTGTACCAGTAGTACTCCGCTTTCAGCGGCTATGAAGGCAATATACGTGTACGCTTCCATCAGGTACTTCCTGACTTTTATGTCGTAGACGTATTCTTCGATGATCAGGCTATTGAGAAATGCAAATTTTATTTTTATTGTTTTGTCTCTGGGGTCTATTTCGTCAAGGGCAACTATTTCGTGCTTTACCTTCTGTATTTCATTATAGAAAAAAATGCCGAGCTGTTTTTTTCTATAGGTAGGTATTTTCTTTTTGGGTATCACACTTTCTTCCAGTATCTTCTTTTCCCATTGGTATTTGTATTGAGCAACCGCATCGGGCTTTAGCTTTTTGCCGGATCCGAGTTTGCCTTTTGCAAGTCCGGCATCGGCCTGGCTGGCATGAACAAGACATAATACGGCGAGGTTCTTAATGGTATTATTGCTGTTGTTCCCGTCGATATGGTGAACATTGATTTCTTTCCCGTGGCCGTCCTTTTGGCAAATGCAGCAACAGTGCTTATTCCGGATCAGCAGATTACGCTCTGTTGTCGCCGGTAGTGATTTTCTCATTATATGAAAGGGCGTTAAGTTTGATGGATTTGCGGCCGGATTGCGTTCAAATATATAATTTTAATAATTTATTACAATACTGTAGGGAAATAACCTTCCTTGCCTGGCGCCTGTTGGGGGGCAGGGATAGTACCGGAAGGAACAGAGGTGGGAATTATACCTGAAATGTTGGTGCTTTCAGTGGACTGGTCGGAAGGCTGGCGGCCTACTCCCTGTCAGACTGGTCCTCTTCAGGTGGAGGAGGGGCTGCACCTAACGCCCCTCCCAACCTTTTGGCGCAGGTCTGGTCGAGGAATCTGTTGACGATCTCCAGTTCATGCCAGGTTTTGGGGTTGAAGAATGACGTCGGCTTGGTCGAGGAAAAATGCGTTGATTTATGCCGGAGGAGGACAAGGTCCTCGATCAGGCCTTTGAAATCAATCTTGCTTTTGGTGTTGAGCCCCTTATCTGTAAGGATGGTGGACAAGGCGTTGATCAGGTCCGAGTGATAGGGCAAATACTTTTTAAGTTCTTCCTGATTATTCACCAGGGTCAGTTCTACACGGCTGGAGCCATCTGCGAAATATCCATCTAGGATACGAAAGTAAAGGAAAAAGGCGACCTCGTGATCTGCCGACACAAGTGATCTCCTCGCCTGGGACATAAAGGTTAATGCAGGTAGATGCGGTTGGGCGGCTGCTATATAAGCGAGCATTTTATCCGAAAATTCGTACTCCGGGTATTGCTCGGGCATAGTAACTGTGCCGAAACCACGTATCATATCGTTGTACAATAAGGAACTTTCCTCCTCTGTCTCTCCGTAAAGATTCACAGTGGGCTTAGAAGTGTCGAACTTCGGCGCAGGGAAATGATGGAACACCGTCAGGAGGCCTTCGATAAGCTTTGCGGCTTCGTTAAGGTGTTCGGTATAGATGCGGGACTGTGCGTAGAACAGTTGCTCGACGTCTTCACCTGGTCCGGGCTTTTTCTTATATAGCTCAATTTCATCAGTAGACATTTTTCGACGCATATACAAAGTAAGTTCGGGCAAATCATTTTTAGGATTCTTGCCTGTGGCAACAAGAGATACCTCCCACGAGCCAAGTGGAAAAGAGAAATTTCGAGGGAAAATGGAGGCTTTATAGGCGAAGCAATGAACGGATATTATCATAATATCATAACAATGGATAAGAAAGGTATTGCTTTTTTAGGGATAACTAAAATGAGGCCACTGCGGCCTCATTTTAGTTATTGGGGCTTCTATGTCAGTCATTGCATTTACCGCCCTCGTTCAGTTTGCCCCAATTGGCCTGGACGGAAGGTTGGAGCCCGGTGTTGACGTACGATCATGGAAGGAAAAAGGTCAAGGAATTGCGCGTATTCATGCGTTTTGTTATCGAGGTTGTGCCAGTCCAGGCGCTTTTGTAAAATGGATTATAGGATATCTCCCAGTGTCTTATTCCTATGGTGGTGTCAAATTCTTGAAAGGTGGCGCACGCTACCAGTGGCGGCGTGGTAACGGATAAGAGTTCGGGTCTTGCTGAAGGACAGAAAAGGTAAAGGAATGGACCTTTTGGAAATGTTGCCGACGATAATGCGGTGAAAAGTAGGATTATGATTCTTAATTAACTTAATCTATTCGAATTTGGCTTAACCAACGATTTGTGCAAATAGCTTATGCAAATTCGAATATTTTAAAGAAATAACGGGAAATATCTGTAGACTTTTATGTTCTCGGTATCATATGCTAATAACCGACGGCAATTATGACCTGGAAATCAAGAATAAGTAAATGGCTGAAAATCAGATAATACAAGTCTTGATCTCGAACGCCATGGATCAATAAAAAAGCCTCGAATATTTCGAGGCTTCGTGGGAGTTGACGGGTTCGAACCGCCGACCCTCTGCTTGTAAGGCAGATGCTCTGAACCAGCTGAGCTAAACTCCCTTCTTTGTTTTCCTTCAGAACCGGTTTCGTTCTAAAGGAGTGCAAAGATAAGGGCTAATTTATTTCTACAAAATTTTTTTGCCCTCAATTTTAAAAAAACCTTCCCTAAATCCGTCATTCTCTGACCTTTGCAATGATTGACGAGAAGATTTTCAGCTTGTCCAGGACCAACAGCCCGAAAAAAGCGCTCATCAAGACCGCCGCTACCCCTACCATCCCGACCGCATAATAATGGATCGTCCATTCCAACGCGATCTTCACCCGATGAAAAAGCCCCATCTTAACGCCAGGACTCCCCTCATACAGCGAAAACTGTAAAGTACAGAACTCATTTTCCGTATTGTAATTTCCCAGATCCACCCCCAACTCCTGGATCTGCGTCTCGATCTCCAGGATCTTCTCATGAAGACTGACAAAATCACTGATCGCCCCGCCCTTACTCTTCAACTCATTCAAAGAAGCCAAGGTCTTTTCCAGGGAGGTCTGCTTGGCATTCAGCTGCCGGTATTCATTCGTTTTATCGATCTTGGTGATAGTCGTCGACCGCAGCTCGCCGATCTGCTGTACGGCATGATAGAAAGAGTCGAATAGGGCAGGGGTAACCCCGATGGACAGGTTCAGCTCCCGGTTGCCCTTTTTTCCCTGCCCCTTCTCATACTGGATGGGGGCATTGAAGGTCCCGGCTGTTTTGCGGATCAACGCCTCGTCTTCCTCAAAATGCAGGGTCTTGGATTGCACCGTAGCCGTCTTTTCATATTTCTGGGAACTGGAAAAACTTCCCGGCGCAGGGGCCGTATTCAGGTTGCCGATCTTCTCCGAGGCATAGTTCTTCCGCAGGTTCTGCAGGCTGCTGAAGAAATCGCTGCTTCCCCCCTCAGCCTGGCCCTCCACAGTTCTCGCCCCCCAATAGCCATAGGATAGCCTGAACAGGAATAGCAACACAAAAAGCCCTCCCAGCAGCAGGGCGACCTTGCGGAACCTCTTCTTAAAATTGGTGATCATATAACGACGATTTAGGTTTAGCATTAGCCGATCTCATCCAAGGCAGGAGGCAATAACATCAGCAGCCAGATCAGCGCCCCAAACCCGCAGACTGCGAGGAAATGAGTTAACCTCTTTCCATTCCGTTGCGCAAAGGGACCAGGGTGGAGGGTAAGGATCGTCAACGTACCGGAAGAAGGCGTATAAAGAGGACTCTTTTTGATCGCCTTTTCATAATACGTACGATCCTGGTTATTGCCGGTTCGTTCCAGGTAATCTTCCCTGCCGGGCCCCTCCTTCCTGAAATCCTCCCAGCTGGCTCGGAAGAATTCATCCCATAATACATCTTTTATGGATGGATCATGATCGTTGCTGAGTTGTTTGGTATAACGAACACACAGCCATGCTTGCGGTCCTAAGGGATCATGGGCAGGACTCGCATCCCCTCTTCCCTGCCTCTGGGTGATTTCTGTCGCCGCTTTAGGCGTGACCTCGGGAGCCTCCCCGATCAAGGTTCCCTTCCCCCCATCGGAGGAGGGAGGCGCAACGAACACTTCCTTGTCCAAAAGAGGAACGACTATAAAAATATCGAAGTTCAGGTGTTGACTATTGACCTTACCGGTTACATACCTTCGATTTATGGTTTGCGCTAATTCTTTGGCCACATAATAATCCTGGAACGCATAATATTTCGTTGGCTTGTTTTCCCCGATCTGACTGATCTTTGGCAGATTTGTCTGTTGACCCGTAGCAGTATCGATATATAACTGTAGGAGGATGGTCATGCCGCCGATAGCAAAAGCCGCGACCATTGCGTAAGGCAATACATTTCTTGCCTTTATCTTTAATAACTTAATACGCGGCCTTAACCAGATCAACACTGGAATCCAGGGCAGTACGAACGGCAGCCCGAAATAAGCAAGCTCCTCGCTGATCCACAGCGAGCAGGGCCGCATCACCAGCCACCAGTCCAGGAAGCTGTAGACAAGCATGAACCCGGCGGCAATCCATAAAAAAGGCAGAAAGATAAATCGGATCTTATAGCGCATCGTATTCATTCAATAGAATAAGGTTCCCTTTCTTCAGGGCTTTCTCAAATCCTCCGGTCTTTCATCTTCATCCCCGAACCTCCCAACCCTACGGCTTCCAAACATTATTCTCCCGGTTCACATCCGGCAGCACCTTATCCGGATCTATCGTCACGGAGACCAGCGTCCCATGCGTACCGCCAGTTCCACTCGTCCCAACAGCTTCACTCTTAACACCAGTGGCTCCACTCGTACCAGTGGTTCCACTCGTCCCAACAGCGCCAGCCGTCCCAACAGCACCAGCCGTACCCGTGGTGCCCGCATCCCCCACCTTCACCACATGCACCCCCGACTGCAGCCAGGTCTCCACCGGCAACGACACCCGCTGCTTCGTCCCATCCTTCCACACCAGCTCCACCACCACCGGCATCACCATCCTGTCCAGATTGGCGATCGTTACCTCGACACCCTTCCCCGGATCATAGGCAACATTCTGCACCGCCAGATCCAGCCCCCAGTTATGGAAGAACCACTCCCGCCAAAACCAGGACAGATCTTCCCCCGCCTCATTATCCATCGTCCGGAAAAAATCATAAGGAGTAGGGTGGCGAAACGCCCACCGCTTAATATATTGTCTGAATGCATAATCGAACCGCTCTTTGCCCAACACCACCTCCCTCAACAGCACCAACCCCAGGGCCGGTTTGAAATAAACCATCGGATGCCGGTATTTTTCCGGGATCCCATCCGCCCGCGTCATCATCACCGGAGCCGCCGGGTCCTTTAAAAGCGGCACGATCTCCTCCACCGGGTTACCGCCGCCGGGAGCATACTCCCCATCCCGCTTCGGCGCATATTCCCCCTTATTAAAAGCATCCGAAGCATACACATCTATGAACGTGTTGAACCCCTCATCCATCCACGCATATTGCCGCTCGTCGGAACCGACGATCATGGGAAACCAGTTATGGCCGATCTCATGGGCCGTTACCCAATATAGCTCACTCCCCTTATCGGTGATCCCGTCAAACACAATCCCCGGATATTCCATCCCTCCCGCAATCCCCGCCTCGTTAATGGCTACGGGATAGGGGTAGACATACCATTGTTCGGAGAAGTATTCCATCGATGCTTTCAGGTATTCCGTCGCCCGCCCCCAGGCGCCTTCCCCCGCACTCTCTACCGGATATACCGACATGGCCAGGGATTTTTTGCCTCCCGGCAAATTCACCCGCGCCGCATCCCAGATATAAGCCCTCGAAGTGCCGAAGGCCACATCCCTTGTATTGTACATCTTAAAATGCCAGGTCAGCAACCCCCGCTGTACCGGCCGGCTCGCCGGATCCCCCAGATCGGAGGCGGCATGGATCATCACCGTCTTATCGCTGGCTTTGGCTGCCGTCAACCGGGCCATCTCCCGGGCCGTCAATACCTCCTGCGGATTGACCAGCTCCCCCGAACCCGCCACGATCATGTCCCAGGGCACCGTAACTTTATAGTCGAAATTGCCATACTCATTATAGAACTCCCCGCTGCCCAGGAAAGGCAATACATTCCAGCCCTGGCTGTCATCATACACACACATACGGGGATACCACTGCGCGATCTCATAGATCTTACCGTTCTTCGTCGACACATAATCCGTCCGGTTGCCGAAATCTCCCGGTACCGTATAATGATAGCTGATCAGGATATTGATCTTGCCGCCTCCCGCGGATAAGGCCTGCTTCAGCCGGATCTGCAGACGGGTATCCGCCACCACATAATCCGCGGCGACCGTCAGGCCCCCTTGCTCTACCTTCACCGACTCCAATTCGGACCCGTCCGTATGCTGGCCCGGGCCGGGACTAAAAGAAGTAAAATAATTGGAACGGGCATCCTTCCGGTAGGTATTCTGATCCAGGTACAGCCATAAGGAATGCAGCGTATCCGGGCTGTTATTGGTATAGGTGATCGTTTCGCTGCCGGATAATTCGTTCTTTGCCGTATCCAGCTGGGCCTGTATCGTATAATCCGCCCTGTTTTGCCAGTAATTGGCAGCCGGCGCCCCATTCGGCGAATGCCAGGGCTTCCCCTGATCACTGTAAAATCCGGGAGCAAAGACCGTCTGTGGATCGTATCCGGGCGCTACCGTCTTTTCCGGCAGACCCGCAGTCACCTGACCATCCGAAGCGTTCAATAAAGTTAATAAAGCCAGCGCGAGCAGGGAGAAATACAGGGAGAGCCTCTTCATGATGATATGATTTCGCCGGCTTTGGCACCGGTCGTCTTGCAATATAGTAATTTTTGCAAGGTTCAGTTTAACTGAACCACCGGCAACCGGTAATGAAGACCGTCCACCGCGAATAATTCGTCGATCTCGAAGGTCCAGAGTTTAAAAAGAGGAGATTTGGAGATATGTTTTTCAACGGAAGCTTTGTCTTCGGCCGAGACCGTAATCCATACCCGTTGCGTTTCCATCGACACCACATAATGATCTATCACACCTTGTTCGATCAGCCGGTTTATGTAAGTTCGGTGAGGGGGAACAAGCGCTGCAAATTCATCTGTCATTTCAAATTGTATCGTCACCTGGAATTTTCGCATAACACTTCTTACTTTATCCTAACAAAATTTCCATTCTATTGTTCAGAAAAGGGCTTTCCGCCCCCCTCTACTATAACATACGTCCACAATCCCCCGTCAGTTGCCTCACCCGAGTCCTACAATGTCCAGTCGATCACCTGGTTCACCCACTGCGGGCGGTAGGGAGTCGTCACTTTAATATAATTATCGGTATAACCCTCCATCATAGGCGTTTTCACATGCCCTTCCAGCAGCACCTTCCTTACCTGCCCCTCATGCTGCCGGGTAAAATATTGCATTTTCTGGTAAGACAGGTTCCGCAGGATCTTATTACGCTCATTGCGGACAGCAACGGGAATTACCGGCTTGATCTCCAACGCCTTCGTATGATCCCGTTCGGAGTAAGTGAATACATGTAAATACGATACCTCCAATTCATGCAGAAATTCAAAAGTCTCTTTAAAATGATCCTCCGTCTCCCCGGGAAACCCTACAATCACATCCACCCCGATCGCACAGTGTGGCATGAGCGACTTGATCAGCGCCACCCGAGAGGCATACAGCTCTCTCTTATAACGCCGGCGCATCAACCCCAGGATCCGGTCACTCCCGCTCTGCAGCGGAATGTGGAAGTGCGGCATGAACTTATTGCTGCCCGCCACCCATTCGATCATCTCAGGACTGAGCAGGTTCGGCTCTATGGAAGAGATACGGTAGCGCTCGATCCCCTCGATCCTATCCAGTTCCTTCATCAACCCAAAAAAATCCTCCCCCGCGGCACCTCCATCCGGCCCCTTCCCAAAGTCCCCCAGATTCACCCCCGTCAGCACGATCTCCTTCACATTGCCCTCCGCCGCAATCCGGTGCACACTGGCTACCGTCCGGGCCGTGGTATCGCTCCGGCTCTTTCCCCGGGCCATCGGGATCGTACAAAAAGAACAATTATAGTCGCATCCATCCTGTACTTTCAAAAACGTCCTCGTCCGGTCATTCAGGGAATAAGAAGCATTAAACCCGCTCACATCTTCAATATCACAACTGCAGATCCGGGCCGAATCCCCCTTGGACAGCTCCTTCAGATGCTGCACGATGTTGAATTTCTCCGCCGCCCCCAATACCAGGTCGACTCCCGGTATCGCCGCAATAGCAGCCGGCTTCAGCTGCGCATAGCAACCCGTAATCACCACCAGGCTTTCCGGCGACTTCCGCTGGATCCGCCGCACCAGGTGCCGGCATTCCTTATCGGCATTGTCCGTGACGCTGCAGGTATTGATGACATACACATCCGCGGGCTCGTCGAACTCCCTTTTCTCGAATCCCTCGCTTTCCAGCAGACGCGATAGGGTAGAAGTCTCCGAGTAATTGAGCTTGCAACCCAGCGTGTGGAAGGCGACCGTCTTATTTCGAATGGACTCCATAATCAACAAATAAGCTTTACCAGTCTGCAAAGGTAGGTCTTTTCCCCGTTTTAAGGGTTTCGGGGTTCCGACCTCACCAAAACGAAAAAACCTCCAAATGTTATTCGGAGGCTTTTCAGAGAAAAGGTAGCTATTCAGGCGACACCGATAACGAAGATGCCATTATGAAATGGATTTCGAATTTGCCCGGTGGGGCCATAGCAACGCAGGCGCTTGACTCAGGCTCCGCCTGCGCCGCAAGTTTCCTCTGGGGGGGTACATGTCCCGACATAAGAACAAGATATAAACCCACAAGTCGATGTAGGACTAGCGCCACCGCCCACACAAACAAGCACATTGCTGCTGGTCCCGCCATTATTACAACTGTATTGCGAGGCTGCAGGAGCCAGTCCGCCGGAAAGTTGTTTCATTTCATTCCTGCTGAGGGGAATACCAAAGGTTTTTACTGATCTGATCATACGTATTGCGTTTATGGTTAGTGAAAAAATGATGCGGTAGCAAGCAGAATGATACGTAAGTTAAAAACAATCTGAGGAAAAAGTAATATACAAAAGCAATAAAAGCAATGTGGTTTAAGACAAATTTTTTTTGAAATATTTTTTGCCTTTATCAAAACAACACTTAATTTCAGTTGAATTTAATTCGTACCTTAGAAAATACTCCTGAGTCATACTTGATAGAATTGTAATATTTATTATCCTAATAATAAACCTTATCTCAATGGCTCAATCTTTCAATACGAGTTTGAAAAATGTTGCTAGCAACTATCTTCAGTTATTACAAGTTAGTGTTACAACCTCATCAGTTGAAAGGGATATCGAAGAAAATCCCTACTACCCCAGCTTGTTAAGTCTTAGTGATACCTTTGATCGATATAGGATTAACAATAATGCCTACAAAGTTCTTCCTGAAGATCTGGATCAATTAGAGACTCCCTTTGTGGCTTTTGTAAATATGCCTGCTGTTGGCAAAGATTTCGTACTGGTTACAAATATTGGCGATGAAAGGGTAACTTATTTATACAAAAACAAAACTCCACAAGCTTTATCGAAAAAAGAATTTCTGACGCGATATCAAGACATTGTATGGGTAGCGGAACCAGATACGCAAAGTGGGGAAGCGGAGTTTGATAAAAAGCTTGCGCTGGAAATTGCAGTTAAGTATAAAAAAAATACATGGATTGGAGGGGCTATTACGCTGATATTGCTGATTATTGTAGCTAACCTGGATATTGCCCATACCTTGGCGTACAGCGCCATAGCATTAATCAAACTTGTTGGCACAGCGGCATCTATTTTATTGCTTGTATATGAAACGGACAAAAGCAATGCCTTTGTAAAAAATATTTGCAGTGCCGGAAAACAAACCAATTGTGATGCTGTATTAGGAAGCAAGGCATCCAGGATTATGGGTGTTAGTTGGGGTGAGATTGGTTTTTTTTATTTTGCGGCGACAACTTTGTGGCTATTATACCCTTCTATAGCATTTGCAGATAAGATTGCATGGATGGCAATTGCCGGTGCTTTTGCAGGACCCTATATTTTGTTCAGCATTTATTACCAATGGAGGGTAGTTAAGCAATGGTGCCCACTTTGCCTGACTGTTCAGGCCGTCCTTCTTTCAGAATTGATTTGGGGTGTTGCAAATTATTGGTCTTCCTTCAAATTTTCACATTTTATAACAGATGTGCCTTCTTTCCCTTTCTTATCAGCCGGGATTTGCTTGTTATTTCCCATCCTTTCCTGGTATGGATTGAAGCCGGTTTTTGCCAAAGCCAAAGATGCCAACCTTTACTCTGCCGCATACAAGCGCCTTCAATACAACCCTGAAATATTCAATAACCTTTTGCTGCAACAGGCTAAAGCTCCTGATGGCTGGCAACAGCTTGGCATAAGCATTGGAAACCCGGCGGCGGATAATACTATTATTAAAGTTTGCAACCCATATTGCGGGCCTTGTGCGAAATTTCATCCACAATTGGAAGAGATTATTAATTACAATAAGAATGTGCAATTAAAAATAATTTTTACTGCCCGGAATAATGAACATGATAGAAGCGCTATAGTAGCAAAACATTTATTGGCCATAGCTGCTGAAGGTGATGTCTCCAAAACACAGCAAGCATTGGATGATTGGTACCTGGCCAATGCAAAAGAATATGACCTTTTTGCGGGCAAATATCCCATGAATGGCGAGTTGAAACAGCAAGATGCAAAAATTGCAGCAATGAGTAAATGGTGCGAGGAGGCTGAGATAACGCATACGCCTACTATTTTTGTAAATGGCTATAGACTGCCCGAAAACTACGATATAGAAGGACTGAAAAATATTTTATAAAAAGTTTCTTTGGCCAAAGGGAAATGGGGAAGCCGAAAACCATTAGAAAAGAGTAGGCGCAATCTTCATTACTAAGTTTAATTTATGCAAAACAAAAAATCAGGTTCTTTAATCCAGAAAGACAAAATAAATCGATTAAGCAGTATTGGAGCGATCCTTAGTAAGGATCAGATGAAAAAGATACAGGGTGGCACTTGCCCGAGCGGTCCATTTATCCCATGTAGCGAGGCGGGTTCTTGTGGTGTTGGTGTTGGCGGTGGTCTTTGCTGTGTCGCTTATTGTTAAAATAGCAAGGTTGTTTATTACTGGATTACTTAACTGAAGAAGGCCTGAGTTTTTCAGGTCTTCTTCAGTTCTATTTCGTGGATATTGCAACATTTAAATTTTTAGGAGGATAAATATAATCAATGAATTTTTTTCCTTTTTACCGACAACCTGATTCAATGGACTGCGGGCCTACCTGCCTGCGGATGATCACAAAATATTATGGAAAAAGCTTTGCGATCCAAACATTAAGAGAAAAAACACAGATTGGCAAAGAAGGGGTCAATATGCTTGGCATCAGCGAGGCCGCTGAAAGCATAGGTTTCAGGACTCAGGCTGTAAAGCTTAATTATGCATCGTTAGTCAATGAAGCTTTGCTTCCATGCATCCTTCACTGGAACCAATTCCACTTTGTGGTGCTGTATAAGGCTAAAAAAAGGCGTTTGTTCGTTGCAGATCCTGGTGCGGGACTAGTAAGTTTCACGCCTGAAGAATTCCTACAGCGATGGATCAGCGATAAAAATGCCAATGGTATTGGCGAGGGCGTTGCATTGCTTTTAGAGCCCACCCCAAAATTTTATGAACAGGAGGAAGACGGCTTCAGCCATGAGCAGGCTGTTTCCAAACTCGCTTTCAAGAATATTTTCAATTATATCATCCCATACAAAAAATTAATCCTGCAACTGTTTCTTGGACTGGGAGTTGCAAGCATTTTGCAATTGATCCTCCCCTTTCTTACCCAAAGCGTGGTAGATGTGGGGGTAAATACCTCCAATATCAATTTTGTGTACATAGTACTGCTGGCGCAAGCAGCATTGACAATCGGGAGGATTTCGGTGGATTTTGTAAGGAGTTGGTTACTGCTCCATATCAGTACCCGCATCAATATTTCCATACTCACGGATTTTTTGATAAAGCTGATGAAGCTGCCCGTCTCTTTTTTTGAAAGCAAGAACACGGGCGACATTTTGCAGCGGATGAACGATCGCCAGCGGATCGAGTCATTTCTCACCGGGGCATCCATCAATGTCCTGTTTTCCTTCGCCAACCTGGTTATATTTTCTGTTGTGTTGGCGGTATTCAACGTATATATCTTCGCCGTATTTATTATTGCGAGCATTCTGTATTCTATTTGGGTGATTCTTTTTTTAAAGAAAAGAAGGGTGTTGGATTACAAGCGCTTTGATATTGCGTCCAAAGAACAAAGCGCTACCATCCAAATGGTGCAAGGGATGCAAGAGATAAAATTGAACGGTGTAGAAAAACCCATGCGCTGGAATTGGGAGCGCCTGCAAGCAAAATTATTCAAGCTGAGCATGAAAGGGCTGGCGCTTAACCAGTGGCAGCAATCGGGCGCTTCTTTCATCAATGAAGGGAAAAATATTTTTATTTCTTTTCTTTCCGCAAAAGCGGTCATAGATGGACAACTGACATTGGGTACCATGCTTGCAATACAATACATTATTGGGCAGCTCAATAGCCCAATAGAGCAGATGATCGGCTTTGTGCAAAGTTGGCAGAATGCAAAGATCAGTATGGACAGGTTGAACGAAGTACATAGTATGGAAGATGAGGAACCTGAGCACAAACATCTGCTTCAAGAGCTGCCAGTCCTCTTTGCAAGGCAAATCGCAGGAGGCAAAATGCCTTCACTATTAAAATTGGAAGATATTGAACTTGCTGCCAAAGGTCGTTTAACTTCTGATTTTAGAACCCACACTGAACATGATAAAAATTTAGATGGGGCAGCGATTATTTTTTCCAATATAAGTTTTACCTATCCCGGCGCTGGCAACGAACCCGTTTTGAAGGATATCGACTTAAAAATTCCAAAAGGGAAAACGACGGCCATTGTAGGAGTAAGCGGGAGTGGCAAAACCACCTTGCTAAAATTATTATTGAAATTTTATGAACCGCAAAAAGGGGATATCAGGTTGGGCAATACATCTCTTGCTAACATCAGCCATAAGATATGGAGAGCACATTGCGGGGCTGTGATGCAGGAGAGTTTTATTTTTTCTGATTCCATCGCGAATAATATTGCAGTAGGTGTAGAACGGGCGGACATGGATAAACTGAGACATGCTGTGAATGTCGCCAATATCAATGAATTTATTGAAAGCCTTCCTTTGGGTTTCAATACGAAGATAGGAACAGAAGGTACAGGGGTTAGTATGGGGCAAAAGCAGCGCATTCTTATTGCAAGGGCTGTGTACAGGGACCCGGAATTTATTTTTTTAGATGAAGCCACCAATAGCCTGGATGCCAATAACGAAAGCGCCATCGTGCAAAACCTTGAATCCTTTTTACAAGGGAAAACAGTTGTTGTAGTGGCGCATCGCCTTAGTACTGTGAAACACGCAGATCAGATAGTAGTATTAAACAAGGGTGTTGTTGCAGAACGTGGCACTCATCAGGAATTGGTAAGCCTGAAAGGGGAATACTTTACATTAATCAAAAACCAATTGGAACTAGGTGAATAATTATGAGACCGCATAACACATTTTCAATAATGAGCCCATCGCAACAAAATGAATTAATAAGCAACGAGGTACAGGAACTGATCAGTTACCGCCCTCATTGGATTATTAGAAAAGGCAATGCCATTTTCGCCTTGATTATTTTCCTTTTATTGGCTTTCACTTGGGTCATTAAATATCCTGATGTAATCAAGGGATCCATAAAACTAGTAGCCATCAATGCACCCAAATTATTAGTTGCTAAAACAGAAGGAAAATTGCAGAAACTTTTAGTAGATAATGAGCAGGAAGTAAAACTAGGTCAGCCACTTGCATTTTTGCAAAGCACGGCCAACCATCAACAAGTACTCGCCTTGCAAGATGTTGTCAGTAGGATAAAACCCTTTATCCTCAAAGACAGCTTGGAGATATTGTTGACAATGCCGCTGCCAGTCTTTGACCAGCTCGGCGAAATACAATCAGCTTATCAGGATTTTCAAAACACCTTGAAAGAAACCTTGCAAGTGCTATCCAATGGGTACTATCAGGAAAAAAAACAAGCTTTGCAAAAAGACCTTTATTATTTATCCGCTATCCAAAACAACACCCAAAAACAGCAGCAGTTGATAGAGCAGGACTATGAGCTTCAACAAATGGAATATAAAGCAAATGAATCGCTCGCTAAGGATAAAGTGATTGCCCCATTGGAGCTGAACCAGGACAAAAGCAAAGTGATCAGCAAGGAACAGAGCCTGGAGCAGATCTCAGCTCAAATCATCAATAACAACATTGCCACGCTCAACAAGAAAAAGGAGATACTCGAATTAATAAAATATGTATCTGACCAACAACAGAAATTCCGTTCTGCATTGTTCATACTGAAAAGCAAAATCGAAGAATGGGTACAGCAGTATGTAATCACTGCCCCTGAAAACGGGAAAGTATTGTTCTCCTCTTTTCTCCAGGAAAATCAGTTGCTAACAACTGGGCAGGATTTATTTTATATCCAGCCACCCCAAAGCCGGTATTATGGCCAAATGCTTGCATCGCAGGCCGGATTAGGGAAAATCAAAACAGGACAAAAAGTTTTGATAAGGATGGAAAGCTTCCCCAGCAACGAATTTGGATATTTAAGCGGTGTTGTTGCTTATATCTCAAATATACCAACTGCCAGAGATAGCTTCCTGATAAAGATAGATTTGCCTAAAGGGCTGAACACCAACTATAATAAAACTATTTTATTCCGCAATAACCTTGATGCTCAGGCAGATGTAATGACAGATAACAGGAGGCTCTTTGACAGGTTTCTTGGACAATTAAGAAATATTACGAAACGGTAAATTTAAATCACGGTTTATATATACCCAGTATAATTGATTGGTTGGATCGCCGGAAAAGGTGACACTGCCTTTTAACCTGATTTGGGTGGGGAGCTTTTTCGATATCACAACTGCAGATCCGGGCCGAATCCCCCTTGGACAGCTCCTATTGATGACATACACATCCGCGGGCTCGTCGAACTCCCTTTTCTCGAATCCCTCGCTTTCCAGCAGACGCGATAGGGTAGAAGTCTCCGAGTAATTGAGCTTGCAACCCAGCGTGTGGAAGGCGACCGTCTTATTTCGAATCAACTCCATAATCAATAAATAAGCTTTACCAGTCTGCAAAAGTACGCCTTTTATCTGCTTTTAGGGGTTGGGGCTGCGCCGGCCTCATGACATCCTGTGTGGAATAGGACCTTCCTTTCCGGCAGGTCATTTTTCAAGCACCGATCCTTAAAAATATAACGGAGACGATTGCTGCTACCAATGGCGGACTTACCGTACCCGGAGTCTATTCCCTGTCCAATTCCAAACAGCCTGTATGGGTAGTTTCCTCTACCCGCAACGTTAAACAACCCATCGGAACCATAAACCTAAAGTTGGGAGTAGCTCTTACATTAAAGAAATAATCAACAAAACTCTCTGGCTGGAGAGCCGTCTCGGATTGCATTCCTGGTTACTGACCCAGGGAAAGAGGGTTTCCCAACCCATTGAGGATCTCCATGGCCTTCGCCGTATCCTTCTGCCCCACAAACAAATGATCATGATAAAAGGCCGCCACGACATTGCAGCTAATGCCATTTTCGGCCAGTGCCTTCGAAAAGGCAGCTGTCAACCCCACGGCTTCGAGCGAAGAATGTACGGTCAGGGTGATCCAGGCGGCGACAAATGAATAGCTCAACCCTAATGTATCGGCAAGCTCTTTCCTGACAATAACCGTAATCCCTTCATTCTCCCTGAACATAAGAATCACCTCAGAGAGGGGCACCGTACTAAGGTCTTCCGCCAGGCAAAAAACATAGTCCCCCGGCTGCAGTTCCGGTTTCATTGTTCTTAAGAGCTTGTCCAGGTCTTTTTCTCCTGTCATGGTTTATTTTTTAAGAAGGCCACAAGGCCAATTATAGATACCATAGCCGAAATTTACAACAACTAAATGATTTGCTTCAAAACAAGCCGCCGGTCATTAACGTCAATCATCCCCGCTATCGATCTAATAGGAAATATGTACATTGCAGCACACCAATAACTGCTAATAATTTGCCGGAACATATCCCGCACCCCAAAAATTTTTCACGGCTACCGGACGAAGCAAGGCTGATTCAACTTGCCTCCGAAGGCGATCAACAGGCTTATGGCCGGTTATATAGTTATTATTACCCACAGCTGTATACCTCCCTGGTATTTATTTCTCAATCTCATGAAGACGCCCAGGAAGTAATCCATGAAGTCTTCCTGAAAATCTGGAAGACCAAAGAAACCCTGGCGCTGGTCCGGTCTTTTGAAGATTATGCCTATACCCTCGCCAAAAACCTTCTTTTCAGCCAGCTGAAACGGAAAAAGATCAACGAGAAACTAATTCAATTCCTTTCAGATCAGACAGTTATAGGGCCATCCCCCGACCAGCAGCTTTTGTTCAAACAGTATTATCAAACGGCTTTGGACGCCATCGACCGGCTGCCCGCGCAAAAAAGAAAGATCTTTCTGTTACGTACCCAGGAAGGATTGACACTGGACGAAATTGCCACTGCAATGGGGATTTCCCGCTCTGCAGTGAAAAAACACCTGTATGCGGCCATCGATTCGGTGAAGGAATATCTGCGGCAACACACGGGAGACGTCCTGCTCCTGGTCCTATTTTATTTTTTTTAAAAAAACTGGTTTTTAGGGTGTCCATTTTACTCCCTCGATAGTCAGTAATACGTCTGATATATGGAAAATGAAAAAATCATAGCATTGATCGAAGGTTACGGGGCCGGTACGCTTACCCCGGAGGAGGAAGTTGCCTTCTTCCAATGGTACAGCGTGACCAGCCTGGAAAAATTCCACGAATTGCTATCCCAATGCAAGCGCCTTCCCGATCACCTCTCTTATTACCCCGACATGCCGGCGGATTTTCGAGCCCGGCTGGAACAGGATATCCGGGATTTTGACCCTGCCGGGCAACGCCCCATCGGGCGCCCCGCTGCCGGGCAGCCGGATAGCATCCAACAATCAGATAACATCCGGCAGCCGGATAACCTCCATAGGATACCTTCTCTCCGGCAGCCCCGCTGGTGGGCGGCCGCAGCTGCTATCATCCTGTTTTTGGGAGCTGGCTCCTATTTCCTGTTCTTTAATCAATCTAATAAACAAATCACTCAGCAACAACCCCTCAGAGACGACGCCGCCCCCGGTAAAACCAAAGCGGTCTTAACCCTGTCGGATGGCACTACTATTACCCTTGACAGCACCCGGAC